>PDWJ01000251.1_pt1 | contig 154380 bp, 162 predicted proteins | sample 1430881 | NCBI WGS metagenome assembly PDWJ01 (sample SAMN01162460, study PRJNA174530) | Oral metagenome, whole genome shotgun sequencing project. | biome: Marine environment; feature: Marine mammal; material: Swab sample of the gingival sulcus; isolation source: swab sample of gingival sulcus...
GCAGGCGACGGTCAGCTTCGGCCTCTCGCGCCCGGACCTGCAGGAGGAGTTCTCGGACTTCCTCACCGATATCCACGCTGCAAAAAACGCCGCTCAGTAAACACGCGAGAGGGGGGGAGCAGCACCGCCATGCGTGTCGACAGGGTTGTAACGCATGGCGATGGGAGCGAACTGAAGTCAGAACGCGCGCTCTTGCGGCAAGCGCTAAAGGCTGTGGAACATGATCGCCATGTAGTGGCGAGACGTTTGAATTTTGGGGCGACGACGGAGGACGCACCAAAACCCAAGGGTAAATGGTTCACGCCACATAGTATTTCGAGCCATACGCGGCGTAGGCGCCGTATCGGCCGCCGTAGCCATACCGCTTCATGCCGCTCGCGCTGATCTGGCTAAGGACCATGCCAGTGATCTTCTGTCCGGACATACGGAACTGCCGAACGCTTTCTGCGACCTGATGCATCGTCGTCGTGTCCCAATGAACGGTGAAGATCGTGGCATCGGCCTGCTCTGCAATGATGAGCGCGTCCGGGACAACCAAGACAGGCGGGCAGTCGACGATGACGATGTCATAGGACTCGCGTGCCTTGGCGATGAAAGCCTTGAATGTCTCTGACGCGAACAGATCGGCCGCGTTGGTATTGGTGGCCTCGCCCGCGAGAATGTCGGCGCCCAGTCCCTTACTTTTGAAAACGGCCTCGGCCAGGGATGTTTCCCCGCTCATGACAGATACGACGCCATGCTTCGGCATGTCTCCAAAGTACTGGTTCAGCGTGCGGCGACGGATGTCGCCTTCGACAAGAAGCACCTTCTTGTCCAGCCCACAGAAGTTGTGCGCCAAGGCAATGGAGTTGGTTGTCTTTCCCTCGCCTGGCAGCGAGGAAGTCATGACGATCACTTTTGGCGGGCTGTCGATGTGGGACAGCATCAACGAGGTCCGCAGGTTGCGATAGGCCTCTGCTGCCGCAGACATTGGCTTGGTGGTCAGGTATTCGATGGCTTTGGGTCGTGAGCGAACTGGCATCTGAGGGATCTGGCCCAATACCGAATAGCCGGTTGCCTGCTCCAGATCGGGTGCCGTCCGGAAACCCGTTGCGCGGAGCTCGCGGAGCAGGATCAGACCGACGCCGATCAGCAATCCCAGCAGGCCGCTCATGGCAAGGATCAGGGATTTTCGCGGCTTGGACGGCACGGATGGGACCACGGCATTCGACAAGATTCGACTGTCGGCCTGCTGAATGCCCTGTTGGGCCGAGGTCTCATTGAACCTGGCAAGAAAGTACTCGTACAGGACCCGTGCGGCTTCGGCCTCGCGAGTGTACTGCTTCAGCGTGATCAGATCCTGGCCTTGCATGTCCAAAGCGCGTGCCAGATCCGTTTCCGATGCTTTGAGCGCCGTCAATTGCTGATTGGTGCGATCTAGGTTGGCGTTCAGTCGGGCCATCACCACCGCCAAGCGATTGTCGAAGGCCTCTTTGAAACGCTCATCACCGTCGGCGCGCGCCCATAGGTTGTTCAATTGGGCATCGTCTGCGAGGGCCACCCTGTCTGCCCGCGTCTCTGCCGCGTTGATCGCTGCAATCTGCACGGCGATCTCGTCCCGACCGGTTTCCGCGAGGCTGATCCTGTCTCTCAGCTCTTTGATTTGACGTTCAAGGCCCTGAAGGCTTTCAGCGGAGACCAGCTCTGTCGAGGCGCTGAAATTCGAGACCTTGGCTTCGGCCTCTTCCAGGTTCAGTTGGAGTTCGGTCAGTCGACTGCTTAGCCAAGATGTCGCGTTCTCCGTCGCACGAAATTTCACCTCGATCTGATCAAGAATGTATTGCTCAACGATTGTGTCGGCGATCAAGGCGGATTTGGTCGCGCTGGTGGTTTCGGCCGTGACCTGGAACACCAAACTTTGCGGGACGTTGCGAACTGTGACGGCTTCGAGAAGGCTCGTGATCACCGAATCCTGCGTACGGGAGGCTTGTTCGGCTTCGGTCATCTCTGTTTCGGCTGTCGTACGTCCTAGCCAGAGCCGGATCCGGGCCTTCCATTCGTCGATCCGGGAAGGTGCGTGTAGTGCGGCATTGAATTCAGGATCGTTGACGAGCTCCAAGCGCTCCACGACCTTTCCCATGAGGGCGCGCGCGCGCAGTACTTCGACCTCTGAGTTTACCTCCGATGTATCTCCAGAAAGCCCGCCAACAACGCTCTGAAGATCCAATAGCTGCTGTTGATCCGTCTCGAGAATCACCACTGCTGTCGAGCGATAAAGCGGCGTGGTCGCGACATAGGCGATGTAGCCACCCACAAGTATCGCGAGGGCCGTCGTGAGTGCGATCCAGATTTTTCCACGCCAGATCGTTGCGAACAGATTCCCAAGATCAATGACATCGTCGCTGGGGCTGCTCGTGGTGACCTGTGTTGCGGGCGCACTGTGCTGGGCTGTAGCGTGGGGAAGCTGCATATTCTGTAACGATTCCGAAGTTCTTGGAGCGGAGCTTGCGCCGATGTTTAGCTTAGTCTGCCCATACGGGCGACCGAAAACTGAATGGCAAGGATGGGTCGAAAAACTGTTTACGTGCCACCGTATTGCGCAATTCAAAGGGTTTCTATTGATCGGGCACTGTGATACGAAAATGCTAACGCCCTTGGAGCCCTTTTGGAGATTGCAGATGACCCGCCTTTTTGTTTCCGCAGCGATTTCAGCTTGCATGCTGTCTACCGCTTCTATTGCTCAGCAAGCCGCACCGACCACCGTCGCGGATTGTGATAATCCGGCCAATGCCGCCAGCTCCCAGTGTGTGTCCTTCTCGTCGGCCAACGTGGGCAGCGTCAACTTCGCGCAATTCGGTGGGCCGATTGCAGCGGGTGTGATTGGTATCGGAATCATCGCCGCCATTGCTGGAAACGACGACGGCGGCAGCACGCCTTCGACGACCGATTGATCGGTATTCGATCACAGTATTGGAGAGCCCCGCAATTTGCGGGGCTTTTTTGTTTTTGGAGGCGTTTCATCGAGGTGACGTGTAGGGCTTGAGGTGGATTGCGGAGGCTTCCGGAGTGGCCTGCTCGCGGAAGCACCCAAGATGGCATTGGAGCTCAATCACATCTTCACCGCTCGTGGGGCGCGCGCAGATCGGGCACTTTCGAAACGCTCCGCGTGCCGAGGATGCTGTCCATTGTTGGTCTGCAGAGCGGCGGGTTTGGCGGGCAGCTGTCGCGGTCCCGGCTGCGTATGTGGGCGCGGCGCAATTCGTGACGAGCGCGCCTCTTCCGCACCGCCCTGTCGTTTGTTTCCGTCATGCAAATGTGTTGACGATGACATGCACCCGTCATGGGGGCGGGTTAATCCAAAATTCATTCGGATGAATATGACCATGAACAGACACCGCTGGCGTGACATACGCGACGCACTTCAACAAGATATCAGGGACGGCGTTTTGGAACCGGGCGTTAAGCTACCGACCGAACCGCGACTTGCGGAGATTTACGGCGCGGGTCGGCACTCTGTCCGCCGCGCGGTGGTCGAGCTTGCCAAGGCCGGGTTGTTGAGTGTCGAGCAGGGACGCGGCACCTATGTGCAGGCCCGCCCGCTGATCCGCTACTCCATCGGTCGCCGGACCCGGTTGCACCAGAATATGGACGCCGAGGGCGTGTCGATATCCGGGAGTGTGACGGGGGCCGAGCGGTTGCCTGCCACGGCCCGTGTTGCACAGAACTTGAAGATCGACGAAGGCGCAGACGTGATCGCGACCAGTCGCATCACGCTGGGCGACGGCGTGCCCGTTTCCATCGGCACGATCTATCATGATGCGAGCCGCTTCCCCGATTTCCCGGAACGCCGGGCGGAACTGGGCTCCACCACGGCTGTCTACGCCTCCTACGGGATCGAGGACTATCTGCGCGGCAGCACCGAAATTCACTCCCGTCCGGCCCGTTCGGACGAGGCTCGCGAACTGCATCAACATCCCGACATGCCGGTTCTGGTCGTGCGGGCCGTGGATGTGGATCTTGAGACCAACCCCATCGCGTTCAGCGAAGTCATCTGGTCGGCGGCGCGGGTGAAGTTTTCCATATCGCAGGAGACGACATGACCGAAGCCGCCGCCCAGCTTGATGGTTTTCCCCATGACGAGATGCTGACCCTCCTGGCGCGCAGCGCGGCGGGGCAGATCAAGACCCTCGCAGAGACAATGCTGCCCGAGCTCGGAGAGATCACGGTTCATCAGAATCGCACTGGGCTCGTCATGCTGCCGATGCGCGACACCGCCAAGGGGACCCATTTCCACCTGGGTGAGGTTCTGGTCAGCGAGGCGCGCATCACGGCAGGCGGTCAGGAAGGCTACGGGATGCGCCGGGGCCGTGATCTGGAAGCGGCCATGGCGATGGCTGTGATCGACTTGGCTGTGGCGCTCGGCAGGGCCCATGGCGCCGTCATTCGTTTCCTGATCGATCAGCGCGACCTGCAACAGGCCGAGGATCGCGAAACCCTGTGCCGCGTCGAGGCGACGCGCGTGGATATGGAGACCTTCTGATGCACGCCGCGCCAATCCCGTCCGAGTTTGAAACACGCTGCAATGAGGTGTTCGATGCGCTCATGTGGGCCCTGTCGCGCCCCGGCCTGCGGCGTGCGTTGCCCGAAACGGGCGCGGCTCAGATCGTCGATGCGTTGATCGACCGGGAATGCGCCGTATGGGCAGCAGATCCCGTCATCATCGCGCGGGCGGAGCAGACGGGGGCGGCATTGGTGGCGCCCGCGCAGGCCGATCATCTCTTTGCCGGGGCGTTGGTGGATGCGGACGCTCTGCGCGGACTGCGCTGCGGGTCCGATCTCTACCCCGACGATGGGGCGACGCTTGTCGTCGACGCCCAGTTCGACACCGGCGACGCGCTGCGTGTGACCGGGCCGGGCGTGGACGGGGCCGAGACGTTTCGTGTTGGCGGGCTGCCCGATGGGTTCTGGGCCGCGCGGGCGGAGGCGATGCGCTACCCGATGGGGTTCGAGCTGTTCCTTCTGAGCGGCGATCAGGTGATTGGCATCCCGCGATCCACAAAGGTGGAGGTTCTCTGATGGCCTATGTGGCGACCCGTGGCGGTGAGCGCGCGATTGAGCAGTCTCAACGGCTCTTCCGGGCCGAAATGGGAGATATCACGCCCGAGCGCGTGGCGGACATCCGCACCGCCATGCCTTACCTGATCGACCGCCTTATGGGCGAGGCGTCGCTCTATGACGAAGACCTCGCGGCGCTTGCGCTCGCCCAGACGGGCGGAGAGCTTTACGAGGCGGTTCTGCTGCTGCGCGCCTGGCGGACCACGCAACCCCGGCTCGCTGTGGCGGAGCCGGTGACCCAAGAGGGGCTCTTCACGCACCGGCGGATTTCGGCGGCGTTCAAAGATATTCCAGGCGGGCAGGTGCTTGGTCCCACGCTCGACTATTCGCACCGGATCATGGCGACGGAGGTGTTGTCCGGGGACACCTTTCGCCCCGAGCCGGTCGAGGCAGCCGCGACGCCAAGCCCCGCCCGGCAGCCCTCCGTTGCCCATTGGCAGGCCGAGAACGGCCTTCTGACTGCGCCGGATCCCGATGAAGCGACCGGCAACGACATCCCCGATGTCACGCGCGAGCCCTTGTTGTTCCCTGCGCAGCGCGCCCACACGCTCCAAAGCCTGGCGCGGGCCGAGACGGGCGGGCTGCTGGCGCTCGGCTATGCTGCGCAGCGCGGCTACGGGCAGGCCCACCCCACAGTGAACGAGCTGCGCCTGGCCGAGGCCGAGGTGATGGTCACGCATCCGCGGGGAACGACATTCAGCGCGGGCCGGGTGAAGGTCAGTGAGGCCGAGGTCGTGTCCAAGAAGGGCACGGAGCTGGGACTGGGCTTTGCCGCGACGATGGGCTGGAACGAGGTGAAGGTGATCGCCGCCGCGACGCTCGATCTGGGCGCGGAAGGCGCGCCGAAAGGGGCTCCGACCGAGGAGGAGTTCTTCCTCTACCACACCGAGGGCGTCGAGGCGTCGGGCTTTTGCATTCACTTCAAGCTGCCGCATTACGTCACCTTCCAGTCGTCGCTGGACGCGATGCGCGATGCGAAGGCGAAGGCGGCGGAGCAGGAGCCGGCGGAATGACGGGCGTGGAGGCTGCCAGGGCGGGCGCATGTCCGTGGGCAGGCGCACCGATCTTTGATCTGTGCGATTTATCCCCGCGCCCCCGAAAGACCAAGGAGCCTTGCGCGCCAGTTGCAAAGCGCCTGTCCGCAGGGACGGACATGCGCTCGCCCGGGCAGCTGAAGCTGCTGTCCCGGGCGGTTTCGAACCGTCCCCAAGGAGCCAAGCCATGACGCTCGCCGCCCTCACCCGCGACTGGGAGCCGATGTCCTACGGCTTCCTTGACGCCTCCGCCAAACGCGAGATCCGGCGTAAGACGCTCAAGGCCATCGCGGTGCCTGGATGCCAGATGCCCTATGCCAGCCGCGAAGTGCCCATGGCCCGAGGCTGGGGCACCGGGGGCTTGCAGATTTCCTGCACCCTGATCAATCCGCGCACCCGCGTGAAGGTGATCGACCAGGGCGCGGATGACAGCGTCAACGCCGCCTCAATCCGCAAGTTCCTGGCTCGCGTCTCGGGTGCGCCGACCACGCTGGACACGTTGGAGGCCGACCTGATCCAGTCCCGCCACCGCATCCCCGAAGAGGTGCTGCGCGAGGATCAGGTCTTGGTGCTTCAGGTGCCCAACCCCGAGCCGCTCCGGTCCGTGCAGCCCAACATGTCCGTCGCCCGGCAGATGCATGCCGATGCCGACTACGGGCGGATGTGGCTGCAGCTCTATGAGCAGATTGTGCGCTCTGGCCGGGTCATGCAGGGGGCAAGCTACCCCTCGCTGGTGAACGGGCGGTTTGTCATGACCCCGTCGCCGATCCCCCGCTGGGACGTGCCCAAGCTGAACATGGCCAAACACCTGACAATCCTGTCAGCAGGCCGGGAAAAGCGCCTGCACGCGGTGCCGCCCTTCACGCGGGTCGAGCCGCTCGTGTTCGATGATGTGCCCTACCGGGTCGAAGACCATGGCGGGCTTACCTGCCACCGATCCGGTGCACGCGGGTTCTTCATGAATGAAATCCCGCAAGATGACGGCTCCTCGACCTTTGAGGTCTCGGACAGCGAGCTCGGGGTGAAGACCATCCGCCGCGCCGATGGTGAGCCGGTCACGATCGGTGAGACCTGGTACAAGGATGGGGAGATGCCGCAATGACCCTGGCCATGGAGCCCCCCCGCCTGGTTCAGACGCGCCCGTTGCTCATCGCGCAGGGCGTCAGCAAGACCTACGGGTCGGTGCAGGCGCTGCGCGACGTGTCCGCCACCGTCTACCCCGGCGAAGTGCTGGGCATTGTGGGCGAAAGCGGATCGGGAAAATCGACCTTCCTGCGCTGTCTCAACCTCGAAGACGTGCCGGATGAGGGCAGCTACACGCTGGATCTGCCCGAGGTGCAGGGAAACCTCTTCGATCTGGACCGCTACGCGCGCCGGATGCTCTGCGCGACCAAGATCGGGATCGTCTATCAGAACCCCCATCTGGGCCTTTTGATGAAGCATTCCTCCTCGGGCAATGTGGCCGAGCGTCTGCTGGTTGCCGGAGAGCGGCGCTTCTCGGTCCTGAGGGAGAAGGCCCGCGATGCGCTCGATGCCTCCGAGTTCCCGCTGGAGCGGATGGACGCCCCGCCCATCGAGCTGTCGGGCGGGATGCAGCAGCGGGTCCAACTGGCAAAGGCCATTGCGCTGGAACCTGCGCTGCTTCTGCTCGATGAACCCACCACGGGGCTGGATGTCTCCGTTCAGGCGCTGGTCCTGGATACGCTCAAGCGGCTTCAGCAAGAACGCCGGATCACGATGGTGATCGTCAGTCACGATCTGGGGGTCATCCGAACGCTGTCTGACCGTGTGATGGTGATGCGGCGCGGCGAAGTCGTCGAAGCCGGGCTGGCCGATCAGGTGTTCCAGGACCCGCAACACGCCTACACGCAACAACTGGTGCATGCGAAGCTATGACCCCGATCCTCGATATTCGCGGCCTCACCAAGGGCTTCACCATGCACCATCTGGGCACGCAGATGGGGGCTTTCTCGGGCATTTCGTTCACCCTGTCGGCGGGCGAATTCCTGCTGCTCAAGGGGCGCAATGGGGCGGGCAAGTCCACGCTGCTGCGCACGCTCTACCGCTCCTATCTGGCCGAAGCCGGAGAGATCCTGTTTCACAGCGCCCACGGGGTGATTGACCTGGCGCGGGCGGCGGATGTGGACATCACCCTGCTGCGCCGGACGGAGATCGGCTTTGTTACCCAGTTCCTGACCGCCCGCCCAAGGGTGAGCGCCGAGTCGCTGGTGGCCGAGCCCCTGCGCCTTGCGGGCCACAGCGAGGCCGCCGCTCTGGAGGAGGCCCGCCACTGGCTGGGTGCGTTCGGGGTCAAGCAAGACCTCTGGCGCGCCTATCCGACCACGTTCTCGGGCGGAGAGCAGCAAAAGGTGAACCTGGCCCGTGCGCTGATCCTGCCCCAGCGGCTGCTGTTGCTGGATGAGCCTACGGCCTCTCTGGACGCGTCAGCCCGCGCCGCCCTGATCGACCGTCTGGCAGAGCTCAAGGCTGCAGGCACCGCGATGATCGGCGTTTTCCACCATCCCGGCGATGTGGCCACGCTCATCGACCGCGAGATCGACCTCACCCCGGATGCCCCGCCAGCTGAGGAGCGCAACGATGTGGCTGTCTGACCTGACCCTTGTTCTGCCGGACCGCGTAACCCACGGCGCCGTGCGTGTCGAAAACGGTCTGATCGCGGAGATCAAAGAGACTGAGGGCGAGGGGGGCAGCGGCCTCACCCTGATGCCCGGTTTCATCGACATGCATGGCGACATGATCGAGCAGGAACTGGAGCCGCGCGCGCGTGTGGATTTTCCCATGCGGGTGGCCTTGAACGCTCTGGATGCGCGGTTGGCGGCGGCGGGGGTAACCACGGCTTATGCGGCCGTGTCCTTTTCGCGCGGCGCCCGTGAGGGCGAGCGGCGGTCCTATGAACACACCAGCCAGGTGATCCGCGATCTGGCCGCCGCGCGCGGACAGGCGCGGGTGGATCACCGCATCCATGTGCGGTTTGACATCACCTTTGACAACGCCATTGGCGTTCTGCGCGATCTTCTGGATCGCGGGCATGTCGATCTGGTGTCGATGATGGATCACACGCCGGGGCAGGGGCAGTATCGCAACCTCGAGATTCATATCAAGAACCGCGCCGCGCATCACGGCATCACGGAAACCGAGGCCCGCCAGATGGTCGCGACCGCCATCGCGGAGCGCTCGCGCCCGCAGGATGTGCTGCTCTCCAACATGCGGCAGGTGGCCGACATGTGCCGGGGGCACGGGGTGGCTCTGGCCAGTCATGATGACGACACCGTGGAAAAGGCAGAGCTGATGGCCGAACTCGGCGCCGTCATCGCCGAATTTCCGGTGACCAAGGAGGCAGCGCGCACCGCGATCCGGCGCGGGATGATGACCGCCATGGGCGCGCCCAACGCCATGCGCGGGCAAAGCTATTCCGGCAACCTGTCGGCCCGCGACGCCCATGCGGCGGGCCTGCTGTCCATGCTGGCCGCTGATTACCACCCCGTGACCCTTCTGCCTGCGCTGCGCGAACTGGCGCAGACGGATCCGGGCGGTCTGGCCGGCGCGGTGCGCCTGAGCACTGCCAACCCGGCCAAGGCGCTCGGCCTTGCGGATCGTGGTGAAATCGCGGTCGGCAAACGCGCCGATCTGGTGCTGGTCGATGCGCAGGACCGGGTCGCCATGACCCTGCGGGGCGGAGAGGTGATCTACTCCAACGGCACGCAAAGCTGCCCCAACACTGCCGCCCGGCTGGCGCGGCCCGCGGTTTAGGAAAACTGTCATAGAGCATTCATTCGGATGTTATGCCGTCTGCCTAGTCAGGACCTGCAAAATTCATTCGGATGAATGCCATGACCGCGACTCTGACCCTGAACCAGCTCACCCGTGAATTCGGAGCCACAACCGCCGTGGACCGCGCGTCGGTTTCCATCGAGGCGGGGCAGTTCGTGGGGGTCATCGGGCGCTCCGGCGCCGGGAAATCCACCATGCTGCGGCTGATCAACCGGCTGGTCGATCCGACCTCGGGCACGATCACTTTCGATGGTCGGGACATCACGGCCCTGAAAGGGCGCGATCTGCGAGCGTGGCGCCGGGACTGCGCAATGATCTTCCAGCAGTTCAACCTTGTGGACCGGCTGGACGTGTTGACCAATGTGCTGATCGGGCGGCTGGCGGAACATGGGTTCTTCAGCTCCATGGCGATGCGCTTTTCCGACGAAGAGCGCGCCATGGCGATCCGCGCGCTCGACAGGCTCGATCTGGTGCCGCAGGCGCTGCAGCGGGCGGGGACGCTTTCGGGCGGCCAGCAACAGCGCGTCGCCATTGCCAAGGCTTTGGTCCAGCAGCCGAAAATCATGCTGGCGGATGAGCCGATTGCCTCGCTCGATCCGGCGAATGCCACCAAGGTGATGGATGGGCTCAAGCGCATCAACACCGAAGACGGCCTGACCGTTCTGGTCAATCTCCACACGCTCGACACCGCCCGTGCCTATTGCGACCGGATCGTCGCCATGCGCGCGGGGCGCATCATGTTTGACGGGACCGCCCGGCAGCTCACCGATGATGTCGTGCGCGACATCTACGGCACCGACGGGCTGGCCGAGTTCAACGAAGCCGTGACCTCGACCCAGGTGCGGGTCGCGGTGCCTGCCTAAGACCACTGAACAAACGCAATCAGGGGGATATCCACATGCGTTTCATCACTGCTGCCGCTCTGTCGGCTCTTATCGCGGCTCCGGCTCTGGCCGAGGGTTGGAAAGACGACTACCAGGTCGTGAAATTCGGCATCCTGTCCGGCGAAAACGAGCAGGACCGCCTGGAGCGCAATGAGCCGCTCCGCGTCTATCTGGAAGAGCAGCTGGGCGTGAAGATCGAAATCTTCACCGCTGGCAACTATGACGGCGTGATCCAGGCGATCGCCGCCGACCAGATCGAAATCGCCCGCTTTGGCTCTTCGTCCTACGCGGCGGCCTACACCGCGACCGATGGCGGCGTCGTTCCGACCCTGACCGACATCAAGAAAGACGGTAACACCGGCTATCACTCCATCGTCGTGACCCGCTGCGACAGCGGCATCGAGAGCCTCGAAGACGCCAAGGGCAAGGTCCACGCCTTTGCCGATCCGGACAGCACCTCGGGCTACGCCGTGCCTTACTGGAACATGGTCAATGTCGAAGGTTTCAAACCCGAAGAGCATTTCGGCACCGTCACCTTTGGCGGCAGCCACGAAGCCGACGTGACCGGCGTCGTTAACGGCACCTTCGATACGGCTTCCACCTACCAGAACAACGATGTGAACGGCATCTATCAGCGGATGGAAAACAAGGGCATGATCGAGGAAGGCGTGGTCTGCAAGATCTGGGAATCGCCCGAGATCACCTCCGGCCCCTGGACCTTCCGCGCCAACCTGCCCGCCGAGATGATCGAAGAGATCACCGTGGCCATCGAAGGCTTCCCGGCCGCCGATCCCGAGGGCTATAAGCTCTATTCCTCCTTCGACCCCGAAGACGAAAACCCGCGCGTTGGCTTCGCCCGCGTCGACGCTGAGCGTTATCAGTGGATCGTCGACATGCGCCAGTGGATCAAAGAGCAGCGCCGCGGCGGCTAAGCCCGCCTGGCCAAGTCTGGCGGCGGGCGTCCGCGTCCGCCGCTCCATCTGCTTCGGAGACGCCTCATGGTAGCCATCCCTGATCCGCAGGCCCCGCTTCGCGCGGAGGCGCTTTCGCAATTCGAAGCCGATTTTGCCGCGCGCCGTCGCCGCGCCCGGATTGGGTGGGCCATCGGAACAGTGGTGTTTCTGATCATCTTCGCCCTGACCAGCTGGATCGGGGATTTCTTCAAGGTGACCCAGGTCACCATGCCGGACGGGTCGCGCGACTGGAGATGGATCATCCCCGCGGGCATCCCGCGACTGGGCGAATACATCTCAAAGACGATTCCCAACCTGAGCTGGGACACGCTCGGCGCCGATCTGGCGCATTGGTTCTGGCGTTGGAAAACCTGGCTAAACCTGCTGCTGGAGACGATCCTGATCGCCTTCATGGCGACGGTTCTGGGCGTGATCGGCGGCTTCCTTCTGTCGTTCCCGGCAGCGCGGAACCTGAGCCCGAACAAATGGGTGCTCTGGATCACCCGTCGCTACCTGGAGATCGCGCGCACCGTGCCGGAGCTGGTCTGGGCGCTGATCTTTGTGTTCTGTTTCTCCGTCGGGCCGATGGCCGGGGTGTTGGCGATTGCGCTGCACGCGACGGGGGCGCTCGGCAAGCTCTACTCCGAGGTCAACGAAAACATCGACATGAAGCCGCTCGAAGGCGTCAAGGCTGCGGGTGGCACGTGGTTCGACCAGATCCGCTATGGCGCGGTGCCGCAGGTGCTGCCCAACATTATCAGCTACACGCTGCTGCGCTTTGAGATCAACGTGCGCTCGTCGTCGATCATCGGCTATGTCGGCGCGGGCGGTCTGGGGCAGGAGTTCCGCACCGCGATGAGCTTTCAGGAATACACAGACCTGTCGGCGCTGTTCCTCATCATCCTCGCGACCGTGATTGTCATCGACTACGGCTCCGAAAAGCTGCGCCACCGCATCATTGGCATGGAGGCCCGCCCATGACCCTCTCCACCGAAGAGATCGAGGCCGCCCGGGCCCGTGTGCCGCTGGCGTTTCGCGCCCCGCTGAAGATCCGGCTGCGCCGCGCCGCGCTTTGGACCGTGTTCAGCGCGCTGTTCATCTACTGCCTGATCGCGTTCAACTTCTCTCCGCTGCGCATCTGGGCGGGTCTGGAGCGGCTGGGCACCGTTATCGGCTTCATGTTCCCGCCCCATATCTGGGACAACTGGACGGACTTCTCCGAGATCCTGAACGGGCTGGGCGAAACCCTCGCCATCGCTTTCCTCGGCACACTGCTGGGCGCGATCTTTGCCTTTCCGCTGTCTTTCCTCGGGGCCAAGAACATCAACCGGTTCAACTTCCTGCGCCTGGGCGTGCGGCGCGGATATGACATCATCCGCGCGTTTGAGACGCTGATCCTCGCGCTGATCTTCATCCGGGCCTTCGGGCTTGGCCCGCTGCCCGGCATCCTCGCCATCGCGGTGAGCGAGATCGGCACCTTCGCCAAGCTCTTTTCCGAGGCGATCGAGAACACCTCGGAAAAGCCGGTGGAAGGGGTGAAGGCTTCGGGCGGCGCGCGTCTGCAACAGATCCGCTTTGGGGTGATGCCGCAGGTGAACCCGGTGATCCTGTCGATCCTGCTCTACAATTTCGAATCCAACGTCCGATCCGGTACGATCCTGGGCATCGTGGGCGCGGGCGGGATCGGGTTCCTGCTGTCAGACCGGATTTCGGCCTATAAGTGGGACGAGGCATGGTCGATCATCTTCCTCATCATCGCGATGGTCTACATCATCGACTGGCTGTCGGGGCTGATCCGGGCGCGGCTGATCGGCAAGGCGGAGCTTGCCAGGTGAGAAGGGCCCTGCAACGCTGATCAGGCTCCTGCGCGCGCCCTTTTTGCGATGGCGAGGACATTCACCCCCCAACAGGAGATCACCCCATGAGCGGCGCCGGATCGAAACACCATCTGAGCGAGACCCCTACGCTCCACGACGGCGCGCGGGTCGAGGATTTCACCCTTGGCGCCTGGACCGAGGTCGGGCGGAACACGCTGCTGAAATCCGGCTCGATGGGCGATTGGTCCTATATCACGGAGGGCGGCCACGTGGTCTGGACCACGATCGGCAAGATGTGTTCCATCGCCAATGGCGCGCGGATCAACCCCGGCAACCATCCCACCTGGCGCGCGGTGCAGCATCATTCGGTCTATCGGGCCGAGGCCTATGGGCTGGGCGAGGACGATCACGATTTCTTTGAATGGCGCAAGGCGGACTGGGTGACGATTGGCCATGATGTCTGGATCGGCCACGGGGTGACAGTGACGGCGGGGGTGACCATCGGCGCCGGCGCGGTGGTCGGAGCAGGCGCCGTGGTGACGCGTGATGTGGCGCCCTACACGGTGGTGGTCGGCGTTCCGGCACGGGAGATCAAGCGGCGCTTCTCGGAGGCGCAGGCCGACGCCCTGCAAGAGATCGCCGTCTGGGATTGGGAGCGCGAGACCTACAAGGCCGCGCTGCCGGATATCCGGGCGCTTGAGATTGATGCCTTCATTGAAAAATACCGGTGATCTGCGGCCCTCAAGGTGGGGCGTCGGCGGGGCTGAGCGCTCAGGTCAGATCAAGGAAGGACGTGGCACGACAAAGCGCGCCGGTCGGGGCGGGACGCGCCCGGTTCTTGTGGCGGAGGGGGCGGCGAAGGGCTGGTTTGAGCCCAAGTCAGTTGATGCTGCACACTGGACAAATGTCAGGTATTGCGGGTTGCAGCCAACCCAAGGCCACTTGCAACAAAAAGACCACCGGTCGTCTTGTATACTCTGGTCATTAGCGAGCGAGACAGTTCCAGTCCGCGCACATAGGCACCGAGGCACCCATAAAACGCTGCAACTGTGAATGCACATAGACAGACAACAAAGACCATTCCCGCCAACTGACCGATGCTGTTGCCGTCAGGCGATAGAAATTGTGGAAATAATGCCGTGAAGAACGCAATTGCTTTTGGATTGCTGGCCGCAACGGAAAATCCACCCGAAAAGTGCTTGAATATTGGCTCTGCTGCTCCGGTTTCCGCCGTTCCTAACGACACACGCTGCGCGGCGGACCGCCAGAGCTGAATGCCAATGTAGATTAGGTATAAGGCTCCGGCGTATTTAATAATTGCGAAAAGAAGCGCCGAACTGGTGATGATCAGACCAAGGCCCGCAGATGCTGCAATTGCCTGAAGGGTAGAGGCTGAAGCGTTGCCGCATGCCGTGACCAAGCTTCGCCGCCATCCGTAGGTGGTACCATGAGCAAATGCGATGAAGGTACTTGGACCAGGTATTAATGAAACGCCGATTACGGTTCCTGCGAAAATCAACCAGTAAGTAATGTCCATGTCGGTCTTTCTAAATCTTCTAAGACGAGAAGACTGCACCGATACCTTATTATCCGCAAGTGAAGTCGGAGTTGAGGGCGAGCAGACAAGCCATTGGATCCAATGGCAACTTGGAAGCGGACCTTTGCGCACCCGCAGTGAAAGCCCGCCTTGTCCTCAGAAGCCGCCCCTCACTCCGCCAACCCCAACCGCTCCAGATACCCGAAACCCGCCGGGATCTTCGCCTTGTCCCGCAGCTCCAGCACCAGATGGGGGGCGCTTTCGCAATCGGCCAAGGCGCGGAAAACGGCGGGCCATTCGATCTCGCCTTCGCCGGGCGCCCAATGCCGGTCGGCGTGGCCGTCCAGATCCTGGATATGGACATGGGCCAGCTGATCGCCTGCATCTCGCACAAAATAATCCACCGGCGGCGCGCCTGACATGCGGCGGGCCAGGTGCGCGTGGCCCGTGTCGATGGAGAGCGCAATCGCGCGCGATCCAAAGCTGTCGACCATCTCGCGGCGTGTAGCGGGGTCCACGTCATGGATGTTCTCGATCACGAGCGTGATGCCATGCGTTTCCGCAGCGCGGACGACCGGGGTCAGCACTTCGTGGATCCGCGCCAGTTTGGCCTCGGCGTAGCCGGGCGTGGCCAGCAGGTTGTTCTGATACCAGAGCGTATAGGGCGAATGCAGCACGACCTGCCGCGCGCCGATGCGGTCGGCCGCTTCCACGGCGGTCAGGAACCTGTTGGTGATGAGCGGGCGCAGCTCCGGGTCCTTGTTGTCGATGTCGAGCCCCTCGAACGGGCCGTGGATACCGACGCGGCCCTGGTGGCCCTCAAGCGCGGCTTTCGCGGAAATGATGCGCGTGTCCAGCTCAGTGGTCAGCGCGGCGTGAGACATGAAATCCTGAATTTCGATGTCGCGCGCGGCGTCGAACAGCCAGTCTTTGTGGGCGGCGATCTCGGCGGCTTTCAGGCAGGCGCCGATCTTGAGCGGGGTCATGGGCGGATCCTTTCGTCGGGGTTAGCCTTGGGGGGTGCCGCGATAGGCGGGGCGGCCTGCGATCCAAGTGCCCAGGATCGACGGAGGGTGACTCTCGGGCCAGTCGACCAGCACCAGATCGGCGCGCTTGCCTGGGGCGATCTCTCCCCGGTCCGTCAGCCCCATGGCGCGGGCCGGACCGGCAGAGACCAGCGACCAGATCGCGGCGCGATCCGCGCGTTTTTCGTCATCGAGCCGCGCCACGGCGGCCAACATGGCCGGGTAGAAGTAGTCTGACGCAAGCGCATCGCATAGCCCGGCCTCCACCATGTCGCCCGCCCCAAGCGAGCCAATATGGCTGCCGCCGCGCGCGGCGTTCGGGGCCCCGAAGACGATGAAATCTCCGGCGGCGCGCGCCGCCTGCGCGGCCTCCATCACCATGGGGAACTCGGCGACATGAGCGCCGATGTCCCGGAAATAGGTCCGTGTTTCGGCGCGGGTGTCGTCATGGCTGAGCATCGGTGCTCCCGCCGCGCGGCCCAGTTCGGCCACCTGAGCGATCATCGCGGGCACATCAGCGCGGCGCTCCCACACCTCACCCAGTAGCGCAATGTAGGCATCTTCGCTCAACCCGGCGCGATGGGCCTTGGACGCGGTGCGCTTCTTCATCCGCTCATCGTCCAGCGAGGCAATGGAGAAATCGGGAGAAAGCTCGAACCCGCGCTCCTGGATAGGAACATCATAGGCGCGCATTGTCATGGAGGTATGGTCGTTGAAGGCAATCGACGGGCACAGATCGGCGCCAAGCGCCCAGGTGATCGTCTCCAGAGCTTCGGAGGCGAAGGTCTCCCAACGCAGCTGCACGCGGTTCTCTGACAAAAGGCGCGGGGCCAGAGCGAGGATCGTCTCCATCAGACGCCGACCGCGCGCGACGTCGCGCAGCCCCGGCTCCCAGCCCAGTGTGATCGCATGATAGGCGGTGGCGATGCCGTTGGTCGCCAGCTGGCGGTCGGTGTCCAGAACGGCCGCTTCGAGCGGGAAATAGACGTTCGGGCGCGGCATGAGCTGTCGCTCGAACGCATCGCCATGGACGTCGATCAGGGCGGGGGCCAGAAGCCGCCCGCGGGCGTCGATCACCTCACCCTCCGCGGGGCCGCCGATCTGGACGATGTCGCCGCCGTCGAGGGTGACAGAGGTTTCCTCGATCCCGCTGGGCAGGATCACCCGCGCGCCTTCGAAGGTCAGGGTCATGTCAGAGCCGCTCCATTTCCAGATGCCAGTGCCATGCGCCGGGCTTGTCGTGCTCGCGGTCTTCCAGCCAGCTCAGCTCGAACCCCTGGAACAGGGCGATCAGCTCCGCTGCGGAGCAGAAGTAATGCGGGTGAATCTTATCCGTTCCCGGTGCGTCGAACACCCACGCATTGCGGCTGATCTCGCGCCCCGGATACTTGGCCTGCTCATGGGGCAGGCGGCGTTTGGACAGCATCGTGCCGAAGAAAGACCCGCCGGGGCGCAGTACGCGGCGAATCTCTGCGATGCTGCGCAGCAAGACGTCTTCGTCGCCGTGATAGATCACGTTCCAGCTCAGCACATGGTCAAAGGCGCCGTCTTCGAAGGGCAGGACATCCATGCGCGCCTGAACCGTCGTCACGCCGCTCGCCGCGTCGATCCGGGCGAGCCCCTCGGGTGCGGCGTCGAGCGCGGTGACCTCGAACCCCTGCTGGGCCAGCCAGAGCGCATGGCGCCCCACGCCCGCCCCAAGATCAAGGATGCGCGCGCCCGGCGCCAACATCGCGGCCCAGGCGGTCACGTCCTCTTCGGGGGTGAGCCATTTGCTCCCTGCGTCGATGCTTGCCCATTCGGCGTTCCAGTGGGCGTCGGCGGTATCGGTGGTCATTTCTGCTCTCCTATGATGCGGCGGCGGGCCAGACCGCTGAGCGCCTCGATTGAGATGACAACAACGGAGATCATGAGGATCACCGTCATGGCCGTGGGATAGTCGAAGAGATCGAAGCCGACCTTCAGTTCGATCCCGATCCCACCGGCGCCGACCAGCCCAAGGATGGTCGAGGACCGCACCGCCTTTTCAAGCGCATAAAGCCCGGTCGAGACAAAGGCGGGCATCGCCGCCGGGATCGTGGCACAGGCCACCACGTCAAGTTTGCGCGCGCCTGTTGCGGTCAGGCTTTCGGCCGGGCCTTTGTCGGCGGCCTCCATGTCATCGGCGAAGAAGCGACCGCAAAAGCCGATCGTGTCCATGATGATTGCCAGCATCCCCGCGAACGGGCCCAGCCCCACGGCGACGACGAAGACAAGCGCCCAGGCGATGTCCGGCACCGCGCGGACAAACCCCAGCAAGACGCGGGTCACCTGGTTCACCCAGACGGGGGCGATCATCCCGCGTGCGGCCAGCAGGGCGACGGGCAGCGACAAGAGAACCCCCAGAACGGCGCCTGCAAAGGCGATCTGCAAGGTTTCAATCATCTTCCAGCCGAGCCGCGCCAGCACGTTCGGCTCCATGTTGGGCGGGAAGGCCCGGCCTAGGAAATCGGAGAAGCGCGGCGGGGCCGTCATCACCTTTTCGAATGAGAAACCGGCGCCGGACAGGCACCAGACGAGGATCGTCAGCCCAATCGCGTAGCCGATGAAGGACAGTGCCGACGGGCGCTCCATCCGGGGCGGGGTGATGTCAGCCATAGAGCCCCCTGAGGTCATTGGTGGTCAGTGCATTGGCCATCGCATCGAGCTGCAGCCCGCCATGGGCGAGCCCCATGACCCGGTCGCCGTAGCGCAATGCGTGGTCCAGATCGTGCGAGGTGAAGACCACCGTCACGCCGCGATCCCGCGCGAGGCGGAAGAACAGGTCCATGACCTCCTCTCCGGCTGCCGGGTCGAGCGAGGCGCAGGGTTCGTCCGCGATCACGATATCGGGGGCGCCAACAAGGGCGCGGGCGACGGCCACGCGCTGCGACTGCCCGCCCGAGAGCCGGTCCGCCCGGCGCGCGGCGAAATCGGCCAGCCCGACTTGCTCAAGGGCCTCCATGGCCGCGTCGCGGGCGGTGGCGGGGGCGAGCGCATGGCTCCAGTAGCGCGGCCCGCTGGCCTGGCCGAGCAGGCCGTGCAGCACATTGCTGAGCACGCTGAGCCGGGCGACAAGGTTGTGTTTCTGAGACACGAGCCCGACCCGCGCCCGCAGGCTGCGCAGCGCGCGTCCGCGTGCGGTGGTCACGTCCTCACCCAGCAAGGACACGCATCCTGATGTGACCGGGATCAACCCCATCAGGCAGCGCAGCAGCGTGGATTTCCCCGTGCCGTTCCCACCGACCAGGGCGACCGCTTCGGCGCGGGCCAGGCGGGCGCTGACATTGTTGAAAACGGGCGTGTCCCCGAACCGTTTCGACACTGTGTCCAGCTCGGCCACAACGGGCGAAACCGAGGCGGAGACCGCCCCGGTGTGCCGGGGCCGCGCCTGAAGCGCGACCCGCTCTTTCAGATGCGGCTCAGTCACCGATGAAAGCGTCGAACTGCGGGTAGCCCGCGTTGCGATACATGGAACGGACATAGTCATAGGCATTGTCCTCGATGGCGACGAGATCCATGCCGATGTACTTGTCGTTCTCTTCATGGGCCGTGATGCCGGCGATGATGGCGTCCTTGTTTTCCAGGATGGCATCGCGCACGGCGGTCGCGGCATCGCTCGGTACATGGGCGCCGACCATGATCATATCGTTGGGCAGATCGCCCGAGCGCGCGATGATCTTGAAGGCGCCATAGGGCATGTCTTCTTCGGTGCTGCGCAGGCCCACCCATTTTCCGGCATTCATGCCCAGAGCGTCCACATCCCCGGCCTTCAGGCCTTCGAACGCGATGTTGCGCGACGTGTGGATCTTTTCGATGTCGTTCACCGGATCCACGCCATTGTCGGCCAGAACCTGCATCGGGCACAGCATGTTCGAGGTGGAGCCGATATCGCCGAACGCAACCTTGCGGCCCTTCAGGTCTTCGGGGCGGTTGATGCCGCTATCGGCGCGCACGATGATCGCGCAGTGATAGTCCGGGCGACCCAGACCGATCAGCGGAGTGGCTTCGGTCAGCGTGTTGATGACGACATATTCCGCCGGGCCGGAGACGACGAAATCGACAGTTTCGCCGCGCAAGGCTTCGGCGGCGGCGGTGCGGGAGTTGACCGGGAAGAACTCGAAGCTGTCGCCAGTCGCCTCTTCCAGAGCCGTTTTGAACGGGCCCCACTCCAGTTGCAGGCGCTCCATGCCCTCAACGTCGGTGACGGCGAGTTTCCAGTTTTCGGCATTGGCCAGGGTGGCGGCGGTCGCCAGGCCCAGACCCAGCAGGATGGATGTGAATTTCATGATAGCCTCCATGTCGAAATTCATTCGAATGATTTGATGGAGGCGATTCATTCGCGCGACGAACGCGTGAAATCTTCATGACACGCCGTGGAGCGGACGCAGCCCATGCGGCGGGAAACCCAGGGCTGAGCCGCCATGTGTTCGGCCGTCGCTGGGCACCCTGACAGGGGCCTTTCGCTGCCCTTGCGGAAAGGCACATTTCGAAATCCTGATTTTACTCAAGTGTCGTTATGGCGTCACAAAACGGTGATGCAGCTTTCCTATGAGGCCGGGCGGACACACGGGGGCTTCATGCTTGAAATAACATCGCTGACCAAAGCTTTCGGGACGAAGAAGGCAGTCGATACGGTCAGTTTCACGCTGGATCGTCCCATGATGGTTGGCGTCATTGGGCGCTCCGGAGCCGGTAAGTCGACGCTGCTGCGCATGGTTAATCGCCTGAGCGACGCGACCGAAGGCTCGATCACCTTCAAAGGCGAAGAGATCACCAGCCTCAAGGGCGCCGCCCGCCGCAAGTGGCAGTCCCGCTGCGCGATGATCTTCCAGCAGTTCAACCTGGTGCCGCGCATGGATGTGGCCTCCAACGTGCTGCACGGAACGCTCAACCGCCGCTCGACGCTGGCGACGATGTTCAACCTCTATCCGCAGAGCGACATCCATAAGGCGATCGAGATCCTCGACCGTCTGGGGATCGCCGATCAGGCGCCCAAGCGGGCCGAGAGCCTGTCCGGCGGGCAGCAGCAGCGGGTCGCCATCGCCCGTGCCCTGATGCAGGATCCGGACATGATCCTTGCGGATGAGCCGATTGCCTCGCTCGATCCGATGAACGCCCAGATCGTGATGGAGGCCCTGCGCCGCATTCACGAGGAAGACGGGCGCATGGTGATTGCCAACCTGCACACGCTCGATACCGCGCGGCGCTATTGCGACCGGGTGATCGGGATGCGCGACGGGCGGGTGGTGTTCGATGGCGCGCCCGAACAGCTCACCACCGGGGCTGCGCGCGACATCTATGGCGCGGGGGATGCGTTCTCCGAAGCCGCGACCTCGACTGAAATCGACACGCTGGACAGACACGAAGCCTCCCTGCGCGAAGCAGAAGCCACGGTCTGAGCCAGTTCCCTTCCGCACCCTTGCGGGCCACCTTCATCAATGGAGAGATCTGATGAAAAAGACCCTGACCCTTGCCATGGCCGCCGCCGCGTTTGCCGGTGTCGCCCAGGCCGAAGACATCACCGAATTCCGCATCGGCATCCTGGGCGGCGAAAACGCTCAGGACCGTCTGAACAGCTACCAGTGCCTGGCCGACTACACCGCCGAAGAGCTGGGCGTTGAAGTCAAGCTGTTCGCGCCTGCCGACTATAACGGCGTGATCCAGGGCCTGCTGGGCGGCACCATCGACATGGCCTGGCTGGGCGCTTCGTCCTATGCGGCCACCTATATCCAGGACGCTGACGCCGTCGTTCCGGTTCTGGTCAAGGTCAACATGGACGGCTCCATCGGCTACCACTCCATCGGTTTTGCCCGCAAGGATAGCGGCATCACCTCGCTGGACGACATGGAAGGCAAAGTGTTCGGCTTTGGCGATCCCAACTCCACCTCCGGCTACCTGATCCCCTCCATCGAGATCCCGCAGTACAAAGACGGCATCACCATGGAATCCGGCGAGTATTTCGGTGAGGTCAAGTTCACCGGCGGCCACGAGCAGACCATCGTTGCGGTCAACAACGGCGACATCGACGGCGGTGTGACCTGGGCCGACGGCCAGGGCAACTGGGAAGACGGCTACAACTCCGGCGCGCTGCGCAAGGCGGTTGATGCCGGTCTCGTTGACATGAACGATCTGGTGCAGATCTGGAAATCCAACGTCATCCCCGAAGGCCCGATCGTCCTGCGCACCGCGCTGCCGGAAGACGTGCGCACCAAAATGACCGCCCTGATGGACGGCCTTTTTGAGCGCGACGCCGACTGCGCCTATGGCGTGGCCGCTGGCGACACGCTCGGCTTCCAGCCGGTGACCCACGAGACCTATGTCTCCATCGTCGAGGCCCGCAAGGCCAAGATGGCGAACTAAGACCCTATCGGGTCAGGGGCCGGGTTTCGCATCCGGCCCCTTTTTATATGGAATGACATGACTGATATCTCCCCCTCGGGCGTGGACGCGATCCAGTCCAGCTACATGGCGCAGGTCCAGCGGAAACGGCTCTATGGTGGGCTGACGCTGATGGTGTTCGCGCTGCTGATGGTTTCCGGCTTTCTGGTGGCCAATGACCGCAATGCGGGCGGCTTCTGGGACGGGTTGCACCGGATCGGCGACTACCCGGCCGACGTGCTGTCCGAAGCGTGGGAGAAGGCCGCGGATCTGCCCGGCCTGATCGTGAAATACGTCCCGGCGCTGATCGAGACGATCAACATTGCGGCGGTGTCGACCCTGCTGGGCGGCGCTTTGGGCCTGCTGCTGTCGCTGCTTGCCACGCGTGGTCTGGCCCGCTGGCCCCGGCTGATCCCGCTCTTTCGGCGCTTCATGGACATTATGCGCGCGGTGCCGGAAATCGTTGTGGCGCTCGTGCTGATCTTCGTGCTGGGCGGAGGTCCGGTGCCGGCGATGATCGCCATTGCCATCCACACCGCCGGGGCGCTTGGCAAGCTCTTCTCCGAAGTGGCGGAGAACGCGTCGCTCAAGCCGGTCGAGGGGCTCGCCTCCACGGGCGCCAGCTGGGCACAGCGCATGTGGCTGGGCGTGCTTCCGCAGGTTGCGCCGAACTATCTGAGCTACGCGCTGCTGCGGTTTGAGATCAACATCCGCGCCTCTGCCATTCTGGGCTTCGTCGGGGCTGGCGGGCTGGGGTATGAGCTGCGCAACTCCATGGCCTGGGGGCCGGGACAGTTCGATGAAGCGGCAGCGATCTTCATCCTGCTCTTCTCGACGATTGTCTTCTTCGACCAGCTGTCGAGCCGCTACCGCAACCGCCTGATCGAAGGAACCCGCGCATGACCGCTACCGATCTGGGAGCCGCGAAATTCGCCGCGGACCGCGCGTTCCAACGCAAGCGGATCATGGGGTTTGCCGTGCCAGCCGTGGTGCTGGCCTACCTGGCCTATATCTTCTTCGCCTTCGATATCGCCGGGCTAGCCGGGCGGGCCAACTGGGACAACGCGGTCACGCTGGCCTCGGACAGCTGGTCCTACAAGACCCACGTGACCCGAGATCATCGCTCCGGGGAGATCACCTATGCCGTCGAGGGCGAGCGCAAGGGCACTTACCCGGAGGGCGAGCGCCCGGACTGGGTGAGCGGCGACGAGGTCGTGACCGTCGATCTGGGCGCGGGGCACATCGTGCGGCTGCTGCCCGAGAACGCGACCGAGATCGAGGTGCCGGGCTACGATTTGATCAAGGCGCAGCGCATCGGCTCCGGCGTGGAGACGAACCTGACCGGCGATCTGCCCGACTGGATCAGCGCATCGAAGAATCGCGTGGCGCTGAAGACCGATGAGGGGCGGATCACGATCACCCGGTCCAAGACCGAGATCTTCAACTACTTCCCCGGCTGGGAGCTGTTCTGGTTCACCCTGGACAGCCCCTATCACGGGCATGGTCTGGCCGCGATCCTGTTCGGGGCCCGCATCGACCCGGAGCGGCACAATATCACCGGCGCGATCCATGATTGGTGGAACAACGCCATGTGGCGGCACAAGGATGTGGCCTGGGCCATTGGCGAAACCATCCTGATGGCCTTCCTGGGGACCATGGGCGCGGCCATGCTGGCGCTGCCACTCGCCTTTCTGGCGGCCAAGCGGTTCACGCCGGTCGCGGTGTTGCGGTTCGGCGTGCGGCGCATTTTCGATTTCGTGCGCGGGGTGGATGCGCTGATCTGGACCGTGGTGCTGGCGCGGGCCTTTGGGCCGGGGCCGCTGACCGGGACGCTGGCCATCCTGGTGACGGACAGCGGAACCTTTGGGAAGATCTTCTCTGAGGCACTGGAAAACGTGGACGAGAAGCAGATCGAGGGCGTGGCCTCCACCGGGGCCAAGCCTCTGCAGCGCTACCGTTTCGGGGTGATCCCCCAGGTGGTGCCGGTGCTGCTGAGCCAGATCCTCTATTTCCTCGAATCCAACACCCGCTCCGCGACCATCATCGGTGCGATCACCGGGGGGGGGATCGGGCTCATGCTGACGCAAGCGATCCAGACCCAGAAGGACTGGGAAGAGGTCGCCTATTACATCGTTCTCATCATCCTCATGGTGATGCTGATGGACTGGTTCTCGGGCTGGCTGCGCGGACGCCTGATTGGACGCAAGGAATGAGCCGCCTGCTGATCACCGGGGTGAACCGCGGCATCGGTGCGGCGCTGCGGGCCGAGGCTGAGGCGCGCGGGTATGAGGTGATCGGCACGACCCGCGATGGGCACGGCGGCACGCTGCCGCTGCTGTTGGACGACCCCAAGGCCGTTGCGGCGCAGCTGCGCGACATCGGACCTCTGGATGGGCTGATCAACAACGCCGGGATCATCGGGCCTCAGCGGCAATCGCCGCTCGATATGGATTTCGACGGGTTCGCGCAGACGCTGACCGTCAACACGCTCGCTCCGCTGGCCGTTGCGCAAGCAGTGCTGCCCGCGCTGCGGCAGGGCACCGCCCCGAGGATCGTCACCGTGTCATCGCAGATGGCGTGGATGGGCTATCGCAAGGCCGACCGCATCGCCTATCGCGCCTCGAAGGCGGCGGTGAACAAGGTGATGCAGGGGTTGGCCACGATGCTGGAGCCCGAGGGCATCCCGGTCGCCCTGGTCGATCCCGGCTGGGTGCGCACCGATATGGGCGGCGCCGAAGCCGACGAGACGCCCGAAGACGTCGCGCGCGGCATTCTCAACGTGACCGAGCGGCTGACCCTTGCGGACACCGGCAAGTTCTTCCGCTTCACCGGCGAAGACCGCGCGTTCTGAGGATGGCCGTGATCTCGCGCGATCACCGTCCCGCCATCGGGCTGGGGATCACGCAGACGATTGGCTATGGCACGCTCTATTACGCCTATGCGGTGCTGCTGCCCTTCATGGCCAAAGATCTGGGGCTAACGCTCTCGCAAGTGTTTGGCGTGCTGTCGCTGGGGCTGTTCTTCGGCGGTCTGCTGTCGCCCGTCGCGGGGATCTGGGTGGACCGCTTCGGAGGCCGCTGGGTGATGACGCTGGGCTCCACCGTCGCGGGGGTCGCACTGATCCTCATCTCTTTGGTGGAGACATCAAAGCAGCTCTTCTTGGCCGTCCTGCTGGCCGAGGCGGCCGGGATGTTCGTGCTTTATGACGTGGCCTTTGCCTCTGTCGCGCGGATGGATGTGAAGCTCCCTGCGGCGCGGTCGATCTCGATCATCACGCTCTTTGGCGGTGTGGCTTCCACGATCTTCTGGCCGCTGACGCTGTGGATCCATGACGCCACGAGCTGGCAGCAAACCTGGGTGATCCTGGGGATCTTCACGCTGGTGACCTGTGTGCCGCTGCACCTTTGGGTGCTGGCCGGTCCGCAGAAAGACCCTGACGCTCCGCCAGCGCCGGGCGCACAGGCTTGGCCTGAACTGACCGGGGCAGCCCGGCGGCGGGGAATGCTGTGGATGGTGATCTCCTTCATTCTGTCGGGCTACGTCATGGGCGCGGTGATGACGCTGTGGGTCACCAATGTCGAAGACATGGGCCACAGCGCCGCCATGGCGGCTTTGGCGGGGGCGGTGATCGGCCCTTTCAAGACCATCGGGCGGCTGCTGGAGATGATCGTGAGCCGCGATCTCTACCCGCGCGTGACCTACCTTCTGAGCCTCTCGCTGATGCTGGGGGGCTTTGCCGTGCTTTTGATCCTCGGGGTCACCGTGCCCGGCGTTCTGCTGGCCGCCGCGATCTATGGGATGGGCGATGGGATCAAGACGATTGCACGCGGCACGCTGCCGCTCGCGCTGTTTGGCCCGCGCGGCTACGGCGCGCGGCTGGGCTGGATCTCTTTCGTGCGGATGGGGCTGAACGCGTCTGCACCCTTTGCCTTCGCGTGGCTGACGCAAACCTTCAACGGCTGGACCTCCTTTGCTGCGATGGCTGGCTGCATGTGCGCGGCCCTTTTGGCCTTTGCCTTCATCCCCGACCCAAGGAGATCCGCATGACCCGGCTCACACCCGACGCGCCGTTCCTTCATCCCGATTGCGAGATTACCGAGAGCGAGTTCGGCGCCTATTGCGAGGTTGGCCGAGGCAGCCGGATCGCACGGAGCCGTTTTGGCGATTACAGCTATTGCGACCGCTATGCCGATATCGCCAATGCCGATGTGGGCAAGTTCTCCAACATCGCGGCGTTCACCCGGATCGGAGCGACGGATCATCCGCTTGATACGGCCTCCTGCCACCATTTCCTCTATCGGTCGGGCGACTATTGGGACGATGCCGGAGTGGACGAAGACTTCTTTGACCGGCGCCACGCGCGGCGGGCAGTGATCGGGCATGACACGTGGATCGGCAATGGCGCGATGATCAAGCCCGAGGTGACGCTGGGCGACGGGGCGGTGGTGGCCTCGGGCGCCGTGGTGACGAAGGACGTGGCGCCTTACACAATCGTTGCAGGCACTCCGGCCGTGCCGCTGCGCCTGCGTCAGCCACCCGAGATCGCCGAGCGGCTGATCGCTCTGGCGTGGTGGGACTGGTCGCATGACCGCTTGCGCGCAGCCTTGGAGGATTTCCGCTCGCTGCGCGCCGAGGCCTTCCTGGAGAAATACGGCGGCTGAGGGGTCAGCCCACCTGCCGCCCCTGGCTCCAGACGCCCCGGATCACGGGCAGGCCCTCGTGACGGGTCACGCGCAGCAGATCGCCGCGCCAGCCCGTTTCGATCCGGCCCCGGTCGGTGAGCCCGGCCGCTTTGGCCGGGTTTTCGCTCACACAGGCGACGGCGCGGGGCAGATCGTTCCAGATCTCCCCCAGCTTGAAAGCGGACAGGAGCAGTGCGGCGGGCACGTAGTCGGAGGAAATGATGTTCAGAAGCCCGGCCTCGGCCAGCTCATGCGCGGCGATGTTGCCCGAATGCGAGCCGCCCCGGATCAGGTTCGGCGCTCCCATCATCACGGCAATGCCCTCATCGGCACAGGCTTGCGCGGCCTCCAGCGTCGTGGGGAACTCGGCAAAGGTCACGCCGTGGCGCCGCGAGGTGACAACCTGATCGCTGGTGGTGTCGTCGTGACTGGCCAGAACCGCGCCGAGCCGCCGCGCCTCGGACACGGCGCCGGCTTCGTGCCGTGCCCCGTGGAGCCGCTGCAGCTCTTTCAGGCGGGCGACATGTTCGTCAAAATCCGCATCGGTCATGGACCGTTTCTTGCCGTAGTAAATCCGCAGCGCGTCGAGCGAGCGGAACTGCCGCTGACCCGGCGTGTGGTCCATCAGGCTCACGATCCCCACGCGGTCTTCGGGGCCAAACTCCGCCATCTCCTCCAGAAGCGTCTCGGAACAGATTTCCGCCCGCAGGTGGATGAAATGGCTGATGCGAAAGAGCCCGGCGGCGCGGGCGGCGAGCAGCTCATGCGCCATATTGCGGGCATAGGCCTCATAGCGGGCCTTGCTGCTGGCGATGGATCCGACGCGGAGCGCATCGAACACGGTGGTGATCCCGGTTGAGGCCAGCTCCCCATCATGGGCGAGGATTGCGGGCAAATGAGGCCAGTCCACCTGCGGGCGCGGCTCGATATGGCGCTCCAGATTATCGGTGTGCAGCTCAACGAGCCCGGGCAACACGAAATCGCCCTCGCAGTCGATTGCATCGGGGGGCACGGCATCGCCTTCGGTGATCTGGGCGATCTGTCCATCCACCACGGTGACAGCCCCGCGCAGGACGTGTCCGGGAAGGACCAACTCGGCATTGGCGAGCGTGACGGGCTCTGCCATAGAACGGGGCGTGGGCTCGAAGGAGGCGGTCATGTCATTCACTCGCTTTGCGATCTACTACCTGCCCCCCGAAGGCGCTTTGGCGCAGTTCGGAGCGGCTTGGCTGGGATGGGATGTGGGTACGGGCACCGGCACGGTGCAACCGGCCGTGGACGGGATCGAAGAGGTCACGCGCACGCCCCGCAAATACGGGTTCCACGCCACGCTGAAGCCGCCCTTCCGGCTGGCGGAGGGCACCACGCAAGCGGGGCTGGAGCAAGCCGCGGCAACGCTCGCCGCATCTTTGCCTGCCGCGCGGGCGGAGAGCATCGGCCTGTCGCGCCTGGGGCGGTTCCTGGCGCTGACGCTGGAGGGCGCCACCCGCGGCGTGGAGCAGATCGCAGCGCGCTGCGTGACGGATCTGGATCGGTTCCGGGCCCCCGCAGGAGAGGCCGAACTGGCCCGCCGCCGCGCCAGTGGATTGAGTGCGGCGCAGGATGCGCTGCTGCTGCAATGGGGCTATCCTTACGTGCTCGATGAGTTCCGCTTCCACATGACCCTGACCGGTCGGCTCGACGATCCGGCCCCGTGGGAGGCGACCTTGGCCAAGGCCCTGCCACCGCTCCCCGCGCCCTTCCGGTTGGACCAGATCGCTTTGGTCGGAGAGCGCGAAGACGGTCGGTTCGAGCTGATCCACCGCTACGCCCTCTCGGGGTAAAGCGCGGCCCGCGCGGCGGAGATCGTGTCCTCCAACGCGCCGTCATTGGAGACGCTCACGATTGCCAACCCATCGGGAAGCGGCGCTGTGCGGGCGAGCCGTGCTGCGATCTCCTCGGCCGTCTCGCGCCCCCGTGCCGACAGGCGCACGGCCAGCGTTTCGGGACGTGCGGTCAGGTTCAGGACCGTCAGTGCGGGGAAGATCTCCGCCGCAGGAGCCAGCATCGCGCGGGAGAAATTGGCAAGAACCTCGGCGCCGTCCTGCACATCACGCAGCACGCCCGCCGGGATGCCGTAGCGCAGACCATGGGCGCCCCAATGCAGACAGAACGCCCCCTCGTCGGCGGCGGCCTCGAAAACGTCCACACTCATGTGATCGTAGTCCTCGCCGCCCAGTTCGGGCGCACGGGTGATCACGCGGCGGGCGCGCCGCAAGTCGGGCAGGGCGCTCAGCAGCCCGTCCATCACGCTGTCCTTGCCGACGCCAGAGGGGCCGACCACCGCGATCAGCCGCCCGGCGGTCATGCCGCGTTCCGGGGCGTGAAGGCGCTGACGTCGATCTCCCGGTCGCAGACACGCGCCCGAGCGGCTTCGTCGTGGAAGATCCCGATGATTGCGGCGCCGCGCGACTTGGCCTCTTCGATCAGAGACAGGACGACCTCGCGATTGGCGGCGTCGAGGCTTGCCGTCGGCTCATCCAGCAGCATCGCGGGGAAGCCATGGGCGAATCCGCGCGCGATGTTGACCCGCTGCTGCTCTCCGCCAGAGAAGGTGGTGGGCGAGAGCGACCACAGCCGTTCGGGGATGTTGAGCCGGGAGAGCAGATCGCGGGCGCGGGCCTCAGCGTCTTCGCGGCTGACACCAACAGACCGCAGCGGCTCCGCCACGACGTCCAAAGCAGGCACGCGGGGCACGACGCGCAGGAACTGGCTGACATAGCCCAGCGTTTCGCGGCGCAGGGCGATGATCTCGCGCGGCTCCGCCGTGACAAGATCGGTGCCCGCCACCTCGATCGCGCCGCCTTGGGCCAGATAGTTGCCGTAGATCATGCGCATCAGGGTGGATTTCCCCGCGCCGGACGCGCCGGTCAGGGCCACGCATTCACCCGCGCCGATGTCGAAGCTGACCCCCTCCATCACGGGGATTACGGCGCTGCCCTGATTGTGCAGGGTAAAGCTCTTGGAGACATTGCGCAGGGTGATCATGGCGGCCTCCTCAGACCTGCAGGACGCTGGAGACCAGCAGTTGCGTATAGGCGTGCTGCGGGTCGTCCAGCACCTGATCGGTCAGACCTGACTCGACGACGTGGCCGCCGGTCATGACCATCAGCCGGTCGGCCAGAAGCCGCACCACGGCAAGGTCATGGGTGACGATGATGGCGCTCAGCCCCATATCGCGAACCAGCCCGCGCAGCAGATCGAGCAAACGCGCCTGCACCGACACATCCAGCCCGCCGGTGGGCTCATCCATGAAGACCAGCCGAGGGCCGGTCACAAGGTTGCGCGCGATCTGAAGCCGCTGCTGCATCCCGCCCGAGAAATCGCGGGGGCGGTCGTCGATCCGGTCGGTGGCGATCTCCACGCGCTCCAGCCATTCGCCCGCGGTCGCGCGGATGTCGCCATAATGCCGCTGACCAAGCGCCATGAGCCGCTCACCCACATTGCCGCCGGCGCTGACCCCCATGCGCAGCCCGTCGCGGGCATGCTGGTGGACAAAGGCCCAGTCCGTTCGGCCCAGCATCCGCCGCTCCGGCTCGCTCATCGTCACAGTGTCGCGCAGGCCGTGATCGCGGGTGTCGAACAGCACCTGCCCCTGATCGGGGGCCAGATGCCCGGCCAGGCAGTTCAGAAGGGTCGATTTGCCCGACCCGCTTTCGCCCACAATGCCCAGCACCTCGCCGGGGTAGAGGTCGAACGAAACCCCGGTGCACCCGATCCGCGCGCCATAGCGCTTTTCCAGGTTCTCGACTTTCAGAAGCGGGGTCATTGGGCCTCCTCCCGCCGCGCGCGGCAATAGTCGGTGTCGGAACACATGAACATCCGCCCGCCCGCATCATCGACGATCAGCTCGTCCAGATAGCTGTCGGTCGCGCCGCACAGATCGCAGGTGGCATCCGCCTTGGATGCCTTGAACGGGTAATCCTCAAAATCGAGACTGACGACCCGCGTATGCGGCGGCAGGGCATAAATCCGCTGCTCGCGCCCCGCGCCGAAAAGCTGGATCGCCGCACTTTCCAGTTTGGGGTTGTCGAATTTCGGGATCGGCGACGGATCCATCACGTAGCGCCCTTCGACCCGCACCGGATAGGCGTAGGAGGTCGCGATATCGCCGTGCTGGCTGATGTCCTCATAGAGCTTCACATGCATGAGCCCGTATTCTTCGAGCGCGTGCATCTTGCGGGTCTCCACCTCGCGGGGCTCCAGAAAACGGAGCGGCTCGGGGATGGGGACCTGGTAGACAAGGATCTGGTTCTCGGTCAGCGGCTCTTCGGGGATGCGGTGGCGGGTCTGGATCACGCTGGCCTCGGTGGTGCGCTCGGTTACTCCGATCCCGGCGGTGCGCGCAAAAAAGCGACGGATCGAGACGGCATTCGTCGTGTCATCGGCGCCCTGGTCGATGACCTTCATTGTGTCATCCGCGCACAAGATCGCGGCCGAAACCTGAACGCCGCCCGTGCCCCAACCATAGGGCATCGGCATCTCTCGGCTGGCAAAGGGCACCTGATAGCCGGGGATCGCCAGCCCCTTGAGGATCGCGCGCCGGATCATGCGCTTCGTCTGCTCGTCAAGATAGGCGAAGTTGTAGTCGGTCATTTCTCCCAAGCCCCGCTCTTCTTATTTGTCCAAATACCTTGGGTGAATTGGCCGCAGGCCAAGAGGGCAACGCCCTTTTGGTGCCCCCGGCGTCCCGTGCGCGCGATCATCTGAACCGTGGGCCTCATTCGCTGGCCTCCGAGGCGTCTCGGCGCAGCTTGCGGATCAGCTCCAGCTCGGCCTGGAAATCGACGTAATGGGGCAGTTTGATATGCTCCAGGAACCCGGTCGCCTGGATGTTGTCGCCATGCATCAGCACGAATTCCTCGTCCTGCGCGGGGGCGCCGACATTCTCTTCGCCCAGCTCCTGCCAGCGAAGCGCCCGGTCCACCAATGCCATGGAGATCGCCTTGCGTTCGCACATCCCAAATACCAGCCCGTAGCCGCGGGTGAATTGCGGCGGTTCTGTCTTGGATCCCTGAAACTGGTTCACCGTCTCGCATTCGGTGACTTCGATCTCCGCGATCTCAATGGCGAACCCCAGCTCGGGGATCTCCATCTCGACCGCGACCATGCCAATGCGCAGCTCCGCGACGAAGGCGTGGTTGCGCCCGTAACCCCGCTGGGTCGAATAGGCCATGCCCAGAAGGAAGCCTTCATCCGCGCGGGTCAGCGATTGCAGCCGCAGCGCCCGGCTGGCGGGCAACTCCATCGGGGTGCGGGTCAGATCGGGCGGGGTGTCGGCGCCCTCTGGCTCGGCCTGCATCAAACCTTCGGCATCAAGAAAGGACATGATGTGCGGGGTATCGGCGGGATCAACCTCCACCTGGGACGCTTCAGGAGCCTCTCCTTCAGCAGCCAGTTTGAAGTCGAGCAGCCGGTGGGTGTAGTCGAAGGTCGGCCCCAGAACCTGCCCTCCCGGTGCATCCTTGAAGGTTGCGCTGATGCGGCGGTCACAGCGCATGGCGCCGGTGTCGATCGGGCGGGCTCCGCCAAAGCGGGGCAGCGTCGTGCGATAAGCGCGGATCAGGAAGATCGCTTCGATCAGATCGCCGCGCGCCTGTTTGATGGCCAAGGCCGCCAGATCGGGATCATAGAGCGACCCCTCCGCCATCACCCGGTTCACCGCCAGCTTCAGCTGCGCGTGAATTTGCGCAAGGCTCAGCTCGGCGATCTCCACGGGGCCGCGCCGCTCTTCGGCGAGCCAGCGATGGGCGTTGTCGATGGCGCGCTCGCCACCCTTTACGGCGACATACATCAGAGCACCTCCGTCGAGCGGGGCAGCGCCGCAATGCGGTTGCCGCAGGTAAAAATGAAATCCAGCCCCAGCGGGAACAGCGCCCGGTTGGTCTGAAACGGGGCCAGATCAGGGAGCGACAGCTGCGCCGTGTCCTTGATCCCCGGCCCGCGCAGGGTCTCGCCTGCGGGCTCCAGCGTGTCGAGCTCAATGATGACGGTCGTGGACCGGTCGGGATATTCCGGTGTGCCGATGGGGAAGGCGGTCAGGTCCAGTTCGTCCCAGCGGCCAAGGGCAAACTGAGCGTCACCTGGCGCCACCACAGGCGCACCGGTGTGGAAGGCGACCCAGTCCGGCAGCACATCCGCCACGGAGGGCGCGAGCCACAGGCCGGTATCGGCGTCGCACAGCACAAGCAAAGCAATCGCCGCCGCCGGAGAGACGGGCGCGGGCGCCGCGCCGCCCGACACCTCTTGGATCGTGCCCGGGCGCGCCATGGCCGTCATGATCGCCCGGAAGGCCACGGCGCTGTCGCGCGCCGGATCGGCAAAGCCGCCGCTCAAACGGGTATCCGCCATCAATCCTCTCCTCGCATGAGTGTGAAGAAATCGACCTTGGTGGCCGCGGCTTTCTGCGTCCGGGCCTGCCGAGCGGCGGCTTCCGCGTCGCGCAGCGGCTTGAGCACGGCGGCCTCCAGGGATGCGGCCTCTGCTCCTTGCATCAGGGCGTCGATCAACGCCGCCTGAAGGGCTTTGTCCTTGCTGCGGCCCTGCACATAGCCGTGGCCGACCGCGCCAGTTTCGGCGCGCACCGAACAGCGGGTGACGGTCACTTCGCCCAGGTTGAAGGGCGCACCTGTCGCGCCCGCACGCCCGCGCACAAGGCTGGTTCCCACTTCGGGCGCGCGCAGCACGTCGTAGGTGGGCGCCATCCCGGCGCTTTGCCACAGCGCGTCCAACGCGTGTGCATCGGCGCGGGCCAAAAGCCCCAGCCAGGCCTGTCGTTCGGTGTTGTGTTGCGACATCTCCGCCTCTTGTCTATTTTCCTAGACAACTATACAAATCTGCTATCCGATGCGCGGGCGCTCTGGCAACAGCGCAGACATGAAGATTTGGTGACATCCATGGCTCGTCCTGCTCTTTGGCGCGACATTCACGACAGTCTGAAGACCGATATCGCGGACGGTCTGTTCGGGGCGGGCGACAAGCTGCCGACCGAGGCCGCGCTTGCCGCGCGTTTCGGGGTCAATCGCCATACGGTGCGCCGGGCTCTGGCGGAACTGGCCGAAGCGGGCTTGGTGCGTTCGCGCCGAGGGGCGGGGGTGTTCGTGACCGAGCGCAAGATTCCCTATCCGATCGGCAAGCGCGTCCGGTTTCACCAGAACATTGCCGCTGTCGGCGGATTGCCGGGCCGGAGGTTTCGCACGCTTGAGACCCGCAAGCCGCGCCCCAGAGAGGCGGAGCATCTTGCATTGCCTCAGGGCGCGTTGGTGCATGTTTGCGAAGGCGTTTCGACCGTGGATGGTCAACCGCTTGTGTGGTTTCGCGTGGCGTTCCCCGCCGACCGTCTGCCCGGCCTTTTGGAGGCCCTGCGCGATCAGGGCTCGATCACCCGCGCGTTGGCGGTCTGCGGCGTGCCGGATTACACGCGGGCCCGAACCTGGATGACCGCAGAAGAGGCCAGTGCCACGCTGGCGGCGGACCTGAACGTTCCAACGGGGGCCGCGCTTTTGCGCACGGATGCGGTGGGGGTCGACCCTGCAGGATGCCCTATTGAATATGGCCGGAGCTGGTTCGTCGGCGCGCGCGTGGTGCTTTCGGGGGATTTCTAGGCTCTTGCCTTGCGGGGCAGGTGACGGGGTTCAGCGCCCCGCGCCGAGGGCCCATCTTACGCAAATCACACCGTTGATCGGCGGACTGACATTTGACTGATTTTGCCACATGGAGTAGAACAAAATAAGAACATATGGAATCGGTCTTCTATGATGCCTCTCGAAGCGCGAAAGCTTTTGGCCGGGCATGTGCCGCACTTACCCCAAGAGGCGCATACCCTGTCCGAAGTCTTTTCGGACAAGGCGGTTGATGCCGCCGCCGTTGGATTTGTCCTGACGCGCCTGCCGCGCCATCAGGCACCTGTCCTGTGGGTCCAGGACCGTGTGTCACGCAAAGAGGCCGGGCGCCCCTGTCTGGCGGGGATCGGCCCGGAACGGCCGGTGATCCTGATGAATGTATCGCGGGCCACGGATGTGCTTTGGGCGATGGAGGAGGGGGTGAGATGCAAGGCATTGAGCGCTGTCATCGGAGAGATTTGGGGCGTGCCTCGGGCGCTCGACTTCACCGCGACCAAGCGGCTTGCCCTGCGCTCCGAGACTGCGGGGGTGCCGTGTTGGCTGATCCGCCGCGCGGCATCGCCCGATCTCAGCGCGGCGCGGGACCGCTGGCGAGTGTGCTCACGGCCTGCGATCCCGCATCCGCACGATCCTCAGGCCCCCGGTCTTCCGCGATGGTCGGTCGATCTGTTCCGCTCCCGCCGGTCGAAGCCGGGCCAATGGGTGGCAACCTATGACCGGGCGTCGGATCGTGTCGATTTCGCTGCCCCGGTTCGCGATGGATCGTTGGCAGAAAGAGAGGGAGCGGCAAGGCACGCCATCGCCGGATGATATTCCTGTCGCCTTGGCCCGCGAGGGGCAGCATGGGCCGGTTGTGCATGGGGTGAACCGCGCGGCACGGCTGAATGGGATCACACCGGGCGCGCGAATTGTCGATATGCGGGCGATCTGCCCGGAGCTGCAGGTCGAATATGCGGAGCTGGCCGGAGACCGGGCGGCTCTGGACAGGCTCGTCCTGTGGGCGCGTCGGTGGTGCCCATGGACGGTGCGCGATGGCGATGACGGCCTGATCCTGGACACGACCGGGTCGGATCACCTGCTGGGTGGGGAGGCCGCCATGCTGGCCGAGATGGAAGCGCAACTGGCCGTCTTGGGTTTTGACGCGCAACTGGCGGTGGCGCCCACATGGGGCGCGGCCTGGGCTCTTGCACGGTTTGGTCCTCTCAGATCGGTGTGCCCGGCTGACGACGTGGCGCAGGAGCTTGCCGCGCTCCCCGTCATCGGGCTGCGCCTTGAGCCGCCGACTGTTCAGCTTTTGCATCGGTTGGGGTTGAAGACCATCGGCGCCTTGATGGAAGTTCCGCGCCTGTCCCTGGCTCGGCGCTTCGCCAGAGCGGGACTGCGCGCCAATCCTCTCATGCGGCTGGATCAGGCCGTGGGCAAACTGGCCGAGCCGGTGGCAAGCGCCGATGCACCCCCGCGGTTTCGGGTGCAAAGCCGTCTGCCAGAGCCGATCTTTGATCCGGCGCCGCATCTGCCAGAGCTGTGTGAGGAGCTGTGCAGCAGTCTGAATCGGGCAGGGATGGGGTGCCGCCGGTTGCGTTTGACGGTCTATCGCACCGATGGAGACGTGAGCCGGGTGAGCGTCGCGACTACGGCGCTCACCTGCGATGCTGTGCATTTGCACAGCCTGTTCCGTGACAAGATTGAGCGGATCAACCCCGGTTTCGGCTTTGATCTGCTCACGCTTGACGCGGGCGGGGTGGAGCAGATGCAGGCGCAACAACCTCGGCTGGATGGTCCGCCGCAGGATGATCTTGGCTTGGCGCGGCTGATCGACCGGTTGGGGGCGAAGTTCGGTGCGCAGGCAGTCACCCGGCCCGTTTTGCGGGAAAGCCATGTTCCCGAACGGGCCGAAGCGCATCTGCCCGCTTTCGGGGGCGCCGTTGAGACCGCGCCAGCTCCGTTGCAAGAGCGCCCCATCCGCCTTTTTGACCACCCTGAGGAAATCCGTGTGCTCTATGCCGTTCCCGAAGGGCCTCCGGCGCAGTTTGTCTGGCGGCGACAGACCCGGCGGGTGGTGCGCTATGCCGGGCCGGAACGGATCGCGCCGGAATGGTGGCAGGATCGGCCGGGCACCCGTCTGCGGGACTACTTCAAGATCGAGGACCAGAATGGGCAGCGTTTCTGGCTCTATCGCGAAGGGCTGCACGGCGACGGGCGCGGAGGAGACCCGCGTTGGTTCATACACGGGAGCTTCGCCTGATGCCCGATATGGACAACCAACGCCCAAGGCGCACGATTGAGGAACCGTTCCAGCCCAACCCGCGCGCGGATTATGTCGAGCTGGGGCTGACCACCTGCTTTTCCTTTCTGCGCGGCGCGTCCGATGCGGTCGATCTGGCGGCCACCGCCAACCGGCTGGGTTATGATAAACTGGGCTGCGCGGACCTGAACACCATGGCGGGGGTGGTGCGGTTGCATGCCGAAGCGCGAAAGGCCTGCATCACCCCCGTGATCGGCTGCCGCCTGCGTCTCGTGAGCGGGGAGGAGTTTCTAGCCTACCCGCGCGACCGGGAGGCTTATGGGCAGCTGTGCATGCTCTTGTCCAAGGGCAAGATGCAGGACACCAACGGCGACTGGCAGGACAAGGGCGCCTGTGACATCACGCTGGACGATCTGGCGGCCCATTCTGCCGGGGTGCAGCTGATCGCCATCCCGGGCCCGCAGGTGTCTGTGCTTGCGACGGGGCTGAGGAGGCTCTGTCGCGCCCTGCCAACGCTGAAACATATCGCAGTCAGCTATCTTTATCGCGGGGACGACCGGGCACGGATCAACGCTCTTGATGCGCTTGCCCAGACGCATGGCCTGACGATCCTGGCGACGAACGATGTGCGTTACCACATCCCAGATCGGCGGCCCCTGCAGGATGTGATGACCTGCATTTTGCACAAAACGACGATCCACAAGGCGGGGTTCTTGCTGGATGCCAATGCCGAACGGCACCTGAAATCCCCGGCTGATATGGTGCGGCTGTTTGCCGATTGGCCCCACGCGATCCGCGCCACGCGCGAGGTGGCGGAGGCATGCCGTTTCGACCTGAGAGAGCTGTCCTACGAATACCCAACGGAGACCGTCCCCCACGGGTATACGCCCCAAGACTATCTGAAGGAGCTGACATGGAAAGGGGCGGCATGGCGCTATCCGGAAGGCGTGCCCGGCGATGTCAGGGCGAGCCTTGAAAAGGAACTGGCCCTGATCGGCAAGCTGAACATTTCCAAGTATTTCCTGACCATCCGCCACATCGTCGACTATGCCCGACACGAGGCCACCCCCCCGATCCTGTGTCAGGGGCGCGGCTCGGCGGCCAATTCTGCCGTTTGCTATGTGCTGGGCATCACCGCCGTGGACCCGGCGACAAACGATCTTCTGTTCGAGCGTTTCATCAGCGAAGAGCGCAAAGAGCCCCCCGATATCGACGTCGATTTTGAACACGAACGGCGCGAGGAGGTGATCCAGCACATCTACGACAAATACGGGCGCGACCGGGCGGCGCTTTGTGCCACGGTGATCCATTACCGCCCGCGCATGGCAGTGCGCGAGGTCGGAAAGGTCATGGGGCTGAGCGAGGACATCACCTCGGCTCTGGCCAAGACGATCTGGGGGTCATGGGGCAAGGAGGTCGGCGCGCGCGAGGCGGCAGAGGCGGGCATCGACCTGACCGACCCGCTGATGGCGCGCACTATCAAGCTGGCCGACCAGATGATCGGAATGCCGCGTCATCTGGGCCAGCACGTGGGCGGGTTCATCCTGACCGAACACCCTCTGATCCAGACGGTGCCCATCGGCAACGGCGCCATGCCGGACCGATCCTTCATCGAATGGGATAAGGATGACATCGACGAATTGCGCATCCTCAAAGTCGATGTGCTGGCGTTGGGCATGCTGACCTGCATTCGCAAGGCGTTCGACCTGATCAAGGCGCATCACGGGCAAACCCACACGCTTGCCAGCATCCCGCAGGAGGACGGGGCCGTCTATGACATGCTCTGCAGGGGCGACAGCCTGGGGGTGTTTCAGGTCGAAAGCCGGGCGCAGATGAATATGCTGCCCCGCCTGAAGCCGCGCACTTTCTACGATCTGGTCATTCAGGTCGCCATCGTCCGCCCAGGCCCCATTCAGGGGGATATGGTCCACCCCTATTTGCGGCGGCGCCATGGGGTGGAGCCCGAAGATTACCCCTCTCCGGGGCCGGAGCATGACCCCGACGAGCTGCGCAAGGTTCTCTCACGCACCAAAGGCGTTCCGATCTTTCAGGAACAGGCGATGAAAATTGCCATGGTCGCGGCAGAGTTCAGCCCGGATGAGGCCAACCAGCTGCGCAAGGCCATGGCGACGTTCCGTTCGCGCGGAACGATCGGTGAACTGGAGGACAAGATGGTCAGTCGCATGATCCGGCGCGGCTATGATCCCGAATTTGCGCAGCGGTGTTTCAACCAGATCAAGGGGTTTGGCGATTACGGATTTCCCGAAAGCCACGCGGCCAGTTTTGCGCATCTGGTTTATGTCTCAAGCTGGATCAAGTGCCACTACCCGGATGTATTCTGCGCGGCGCTGCTCAATTCCCAGCCCATGGGGTTCTATGCGCCTGCTCAGATCGTGCGCGATGCCCGCGAACATGGGGTCATCGTCCAGCCTGCAGATGTGAATTACAGCGACTGGGACACGACACTGGAGCCGCTCGGCGCTCGCGGTTTCGCTGTTCGGCTGGGTTTGCGACAAGTGGATGGGATCCGGCAGGCTGTGGCCGCGCGGATCATGGCAGAGCGGGATAACCCCTTCACCGATCTGGCCGATCTGAAACAGCGCGCGGATGTGGATGCGGGCACGATCCGCCGCCTGGCCGCCGCCGATGGGTTTCGGTCCATGGGGCTGGACCGCCGTCAGGCGCTATGGGACTCGCAGGCGCTGAAGGACGCCCCGGATCTGCCGCTGTTTCGCGACGCCCGGGACGAGGGCGAAGAGGTCCGGTTCGGCCTTCCGCAGATGCCGCTTTGCGAACATGTGGTTGCGGATTACCAGACCACCCGCCTGTCGCTGAAAGCGCACCCCATGTCCTTTCTGCGCCGCAGCCTGTCGGCGCAAGGCTATCGCCCCACGGCGGCCTTGGAAGATATGCGCAGCGGACAGGCGGTCCGGCTGGCCGGGATCGTCCTGATCCGTCAACGCCCCGGCAGCGCCAAAGGGGTGTGCTTTATCACGTTGGAGGATGAAACCGGCGTGGCCAATCTGGTGGTCTGGCCCAAGGTGATGACCGCGTTTCGCAAGGCGATCATGCAGGCCAGGATCCTGGATGTGCGGGGCGTGGTGCAGCGCAGCGATGATGTGATTCATATCGTGGCGCATCACCTGACGGACCGCAGCGATGTTCTGCATCGCCTATCTGATGACACGATCCGCCCGCCGCTGGCGCGCGCGGATGAGATCGCAAAGGCCCTGCCGCACGCCCCGCACGGCCATCCGCGCAATGTCCGCGTGATCCCCAAATCGCGGGATTTCCATTAGCGGGAGACATGGCATCTGGGCCATCATGACCGGTGCCCTTTCAGGCCGTGCACGCATGGGAAACCGGTCTTCGTTCCGCGCCGCCGTTGCGGGTTTCTATTTGCGATCTCGGGGCCTAGTGTGACGTGGCAACATTCGCTCTGGATCGGGAATTATGACCGGCTCACCACATATTGCGCCCGGCTCCGTGCCCCCCGCTTTTCGCGCGTCGGGCCTGTGCAAGACCTACGGCGAAGGGGCGGCGACCGTCCATGCGCTGCGCAATGTGTCCCTGACCATCCCCGAAGGCGAGCTGGTTGTGTTGTTGGGGCCCTCGGGCAGCGGGAAATCGACGTTCCTGAACATCATCGGCGGGTTGGACAGTGCGACGACCGGCGAAGCCTGGTTCCGTGACAAATGCCTGACCTCGATGGGGCGGCGCGATCTCACCCGGTATCGCCGCGACCATGTGGGCTTTGTGTTCCAGTTCTACAACCTGATGCCCTCGCTCACCGCGCGTGAAAACGTCGAACTGGTGACCGAGATCGCCAAGAACCCGATCCCGCCCGAAGACGCGCTTGAGCTTGTCGGTCTGGGTGGGCGGCTGGACCATTTCCCCGCTCAGATGTCGGGGGGAGAACAGCAGCGCGTGGCCATTGCCCGCGCCATCGCCAAGCAGCCTGACGTCCTGTTTTGCGATGAGCCGACCGGGGCGCTGGACAGTGCCACCGGACGCGCGGTGCTGGCGGCTCTGGACGATGTGAACCGGCGGCTGGGCACAACGATCTTGATCGTCACCCATGCGGCGGCCACGGCGGGAATGGCCCACCGGGTGCTGCGTTTTGCCGATGGTCAGGTCCAGGGGGAGGACGTGAACACCAACCGCGCCTCAGCGCAGGAGATCGAGTGGTAACCGATGCATCTGAGCGTGCTCCACCGCAAGCTTGGCCGCGATCTGTGGCGGATCCGCGCGCAAGGGGCTGCCATTTCGGTTGTGGTGGGAATCGGTGTGATGGTGCTGGTGATGATGAGCGGGCTGATTGCGACGCTCTCAGGCACCCGCGATAGCTACTTTGAAAACTATCGGCTTGCGTCGGTCTTTGCGCCCGTGACGCGAGCGCCGCAGGACATGGTCTCGCGCCTGGCGGAGATCGACGGCGTGCTCGCGGCGGCGGGCCGGATCAGCGGAGCCGCCCGGATCGATATTCCCGGCGAAGCGCTGCCCATCGCCGCACGTGTGCTGTCTCTTCCCGATGACGGGCCCGCGCGGCTGAACGATCTTCTGCTCACGGCGGGCCGACTTCCCGCGCCGGGGCAAAGTGATGAGATCGTGTTGCTGGACAGTTTCGCGGCTGCACGTGCGCTTGCGCCGGGTGACAGTCTTAATGTCACGCTGGAGGGCGCCCATCAGCGATTTCGCATCACCGGGCTGGCCCGCGCGCCAGAGTTCATCTTTGCCGCCGCGCCCGGAGAGTTCATGCCGGATGACCGGCGCTTTGCCGTCATCTGGATGCCCCGCAGATCGACAGAGGCCGCCTTTGACATGGAAGGGGCGTTCAATGAGGCGCTGCTGTTGACCAGCCGCACCCGACCCGAGGCCGCCGTGATCCGCGACGCGGACCGGCTGCTTGCACCTTTCGGGGGGCAGGATGCCTACGGCCGCGACCAGCAGATGGCGGTTCAGTTCGTGAATGAGGAGATCAAGGGGCTTCGGCGGACCTCTGCGTTCCTGCCGCCTATCTTCCTCGGCGTGGCCGCATTCCTGCTCAACGTCGTGATCGGGCGCATCGTCCAGGCCGAACGCCGCGAGATCGGGTTGATGAAGGCCTTTGGCCATCGCGGCACAGAAATCGCGGCCCATTACCTGGAGATGGTGTTGATCATTGCCCTGGCGGGCGCGGCGTTGGGCTCGGCTCTGGGTGTGCTTTTGGGGCGTGCGCTGATGCCGGTATATGCCGATGTCTACAAGTTTCCCTACCTTGTCTATGACATCCGCCTTGCGCCCTTTGCGACCGGTATTCTCGCCAGTCTGGGCGCCGCTGCGTTGGGGGCCTTGCTCACGCTGCGTGCGGTGCTGCGGCTGACCCCGGCCGAAGCGATGCGCCCGCCCGCGCCGCCCGATTTCAGCCGCCAGGGGCACGGGCTTCTTACGGGGCTGGCGCGGGTTCTGGACCAGCCGGGACGCATGATTTTGCGGCAGCTCACGCGGCAACCGCTGCGCAGCCTCGGATCGGTTGTCGGTATCGCGGCGGGGCTGGCGCTGAACGGCGCGATGTTGAGCATCTATGCCAGCTTTGATCGCGCTTTGGACACGACCTTCTCTGCTGCGGATCGCAGCGATGTGACGATCACCTTGACCCACGCGCTTGCACCGGTGGCCATGCAGGATCTGGAGAGCCTTCCCGGCGTGATCGAAGCGGAGCCGATCCGCCACGTGCCGGTGGTGTTTCGCAACGGCACCATCGACCGCAATGGCGCTTTGACGGGCCTGCCCGCTGGATCGCGACTGACCCGCGCTATGGACACGCAGGTCCAGCCGATCCCGATGCGTGAGGATGGGGTGATCTTGTCGGCCACGCTGGCCGGGACACTGCGCCTGTCGCCCGGTCAGATGCTGCGGGTCGAAGTCACCGAGGGGCGCCGCCCCGTGCTGAACCTTCCGGTTGTTGGCATCGCGGACAGCCAGATGGGAACGCCCGCCTATATGGAGATCGGCGCTCTGGCCCGTGCCTTGGGCGAATCCGAGCGGATCAGCGCCGTAGCCCTGCGTATCGACCCGGCACAGCGCGACGCGCTGTTCGCGCAGCTCGCCGATATGCCGATGGTGGCAGGGGTGTCGGTCAAAGCGGATGCGTTGCAGGCGTTTCGCCGGGTCATGGATCAGGGCATGGGCCAGATGCGGTTCGTCTTTGGAACCATTGCCTTCGCGCTGAGCTTTGGCATCGTCTACAACGCGGCCCGCATTGCTTTTGCCGAGCGGGCGCATGAACTGGCCAGCCTGCGTGTTCTCGGGTTCACCCGCGGCGAAGTCACGCTGGTCCTGTTCGGCGAAATCGCGGCGCTCGTCCTGTTGGCGATCCCGCTTGGGATCGTCCTGGCCAACTGGCTGTCAAAGCTGATTGCCATGGGATTTTCGAACGAAACCTATCAGATCTCCGCGACGCTCAGCCCTTCGGGGTTGGGCGATGCGGTCCTGGTCGTCCTTGCGGCACTGGCGGTCTCCGTGCTGCTGGTGCGGCGCAGCCTTGACCAAATGGAAATGGTCACGGCTCTCAAATCGAGGGAATAGCCCATGACCCGTAAGTTCCGTACCCGCTGGTTGATCCTGATCGTTATCGCTGGGGTGTTCGCGGCGGCTCTGTTCGTCGTGTTGCAGCCCAAGCCGGTGGCGGTCGATCTGGGCGTTGTGGATCGCGGACCGATGGAGCTGAGCATTGAAAGCGAGGGTCAGACCCGTGTGGCGCAAACCTATATCGTCTCCGCCCCGATCAGTGGCCGTCTGGAACGGGTCACGATTGAGCCGGGCGATACGGTAACGCAAGGCGAGACGATCCTGGCCCGGATGCGCCCTGCGCTGCCTGCCGTGCTGGACGCGCGCAGCCTGGCCCAGGCGCAGGCGGCTCTGGATGAGGCCAAAGCGGCTCTGTCGGCCGCCCATGCGGAGCGCGACGCGGCCAACTCGGCCCGTGCTCTGGCCGATCGCACCTTGTCGCGCACTCAGAGCCTGGCGCGGTCGGGTACGGTCAGCACGGCTGCTGTCGACAATGCGGAGGCCGCTGCCGATTCCGCCGCCGCGCGCCTGAGCACGGCGGATGCGGCGATCGCGATGCGCGAAGCCGCCGTGGCCCGCGCGCAGACGCTGGTCGATCAGAGCCTGGCGCCCGATGCGAACGGATCGACAGACTTTCCCATCCTGTCGCCTGCCAACGGATCAGCACTGCGGATCCTGGTCGAAAGTGCCACCACCCTCGCGGCGGGGACACCGATCATCGAAGTCGGAGACGTGAGCGGCGATCTGGAGGTCGTCAGCGATCTGCTGTCGCGCGATGCGGTGCGTGTGCGGGCAGGGCAGGATGTGACGATCACCAACTGGGGCGGTGGTCCGCCGCTTGCCGCAAAGGTGCTACGCGTGTCGCCCGCCGGGGTCACCAAGGTCTCGGCGCTCGGGGTCGAGGAGCAGCGCGTTGAGGTGGTGATCGGCTTTGACGGCACGCCTGCGGACCACGTTGGCCTGGGGCACGGGTTCCAGGTCACTGCGCATATCGTCGTCTGGCGCGCTGCGGATACCGTGCGCCTGCCTTCGGCCGCGCTGTTTCGCGATGGTGACGGGTGGGCGGTCTACGTGCAGGCCGGGGATCAAGCAGCAAAGCGGGTCGTGCAGATCGGCGTCAACAATGGCGTCTATGCGCAGGTCGATGCAGGCATCGAGCCCGGCGAAAGCGTCGTTCTATATCCCAGCGATGCCATTTCCGACGGGGTGCCGCTGATCAAGCGCTAAGGGCACGCTTCGTTCTCCTGCTGGCGGAACGTCTGAAGCTGTTTCTTCAGAGTTCGAAGCCACGTGGTGATGGGCGTGGTTGCTGAACCAGGGCGAGCGCTCCAACTATCGCTCCAACTATGCTGCCACGCTGGACAGGTCAGCGCTCGTCGGCGCGCACGAACCCAGAGGAAATCAACTGCGCCCAGATCCGTGTGTTCAGAGCGCTGATCTGGTTGATCGAGCTTTGGACCGCTTCCACCGTTTCCTGGTTGATGGCGCTTTCTGCGCCGAACTTGATCCCCGTCTTGCGGTCGGAAATGCGCATCAGGATGGTGCGCGGATTGCCGCCGTCAGGGTCAAACGCGTAGATGCAGTGATTGTACTTGTTCCGCGTCGCGGACAGCTGCTTGAAGCTGGAGGTGAGCTCCAGCACGTCGCTCTGCAGCTTGGTGGGCGTTCCGGGCAGCTTCACCAGTCTTTCGACCAGATCAATGCGCGCCCGGAACGTGCTGACCGTCAAAAAAATGACGACGGCCTTGTCGTTATCGATGTCGAGCAGTCCAGAGATGAAGTGGATGAGCAGGCTTTCGGTGTTCGTCCAGACATAGTTCATCTTACCGACGAGATGCACGAAGCTCTCGAATTCGGTGCTACGTTCCGCCTGATCATTCACTGAGCGTATGTCTGGAGTCCTCCGTGATACATGTTCGCAGCTTCGGTGCGGTTGCTCACCTTCAGCTTCGATATGATGTTGTGCACGTGAATTTTGACGGTGTTTTCAGACAGGCGCAACTGATGGGCCACAACCTTGTTCTGCTTGCCCTCCGCAACGAGCTGAAGGACCTCTAGCTCACGCCCGGTCAAGTTGGCAGGCAGGCCCGATTTTGCAGGTGGGGTATCTCCCCGCACGGGGGCCACACTCTCAGCGGCGTCCATGCCCTCCAGAAGCTCCGCTGCGATGAAACGCTGCCCACAGATCGCCATGCGGACGATTGACAGCCAATGATCGAGTTGGAGGTTCACCGCGACAAAAGACAAGTCCGCGCAGTCGCACTTCCGTAGGAGCTTTTTCGCCGATGTGACGTCAGAGTAGGTCACGACGATGCGCTTGTTGCAGAAGGCACGCTTCTCGGAAGCTGGCAGATCCAGCAGTTCGGCAAAGATGTCTTGATGGATCACCAAGCACTCGGGCGCTGCTTCGACCACCCGAGACAGGTCGGAGGCTTTTGTAAAGCGCGAGACTTTGAAGTCCGGGATCTTGTGGGAAACCAAATCAACGAAATCACCTGAAAAAATGAACTTTTTACCCCACAGAACAAGCATGTCGTCAGAACACGTATTGCCCATGGCTAAACTCCCCCTCTTTAAGTGACCACCTCTTGAAAAAAGTCTGAGGCTCGCGGGTCATAAAAAAATTCTTCATCAAATCGGGGGTAGCTCGTTTGTTGGCGTCCATCCCCGCAGATCACTATACAGCCCTCTCTCGTCGCGAACACGGAAAAATATTAACGCAGTGTTAATCGCAAAAATCTTTTCTTTTCATAATGTTGTTCGCGGCTTGGTGTGTTCGTTCGAAACGGCCTAGATCGTTTGATCTACGTCAGATTCGAATCGAGCAAAGGCCTGACAGGGGAATTTTGCCGATGGCGAATCCCTCGTATTTCCCCTTTGAGAACAGGCTCAGCCGCGGAACTAGACCGAATGTTCAATTCTCAGATGCCCGGCTCATTGGCAGTCTGAAGTTGTCTCACGGCGAATTCCCGCCGAGCGGCGTAACTTCAACATCCGCATATACCGCTTGATATTGAATGGTGGTGCGCGGAGATGTCCAAGGAGCGACTCCGATGTCTAACAGAAACGCGAACTTCCTGTGGTGGAACCCGAACCAGAGCCAAGGTCAGGACCAGGCTCAGTCCGAGATGCAGGCTCAGCTTCAGGCTGAGATGCAAGCCCAGCTGCAGGGCCAGGGTCAAGACCAAGATCAGGGCCAAGGCCAAGGTCAGGACCAGTCCCAGTCGTCCACGAGCCTGAACGGCAACCTGAACGGCAACGGCAACATGAACGGCAACGGCAATGCCAACGGTAACGGCAATGCCAACGGCAACGGCAACATGAACGGCAATGCCAACGGCAACGCCAACATGAGCGCCAACGGCAACATGAACGGCAATGGCAACCTGAACGGTAACGCCAACCTGAACGACAACACCACCACCACCGATGTGAACGTGGACGTCGATGTTGACCTGGCCATGGAAGGCTACATGCCCGACGACAACGACTTCGCTGACATTGATCTGGATCACTCCGAAGTGGGCGACATGATCATGGCCGATGGCGATCTCGACTACAATCCGGGTGACGACGTGACCATCGAAGACGTGCTCGATGGCGCTCTGAACGGCAGCGGCACCGCGACCGGCTTCGTCAACTCCATGTCCAACGACCTGGTCGACAACGACAACCTGAAGAACGTCTCCAACAGCGGTGACTTCGATCAGAACAACACCGTGAGCGGTGGCGACGCTGCGACCGGCAACGGCATCTCCAGCGGTTCCCAGGGTGGCGACGGTGCCCCCGATGGTGGCATCGATCTGTCCCTGCTCGACCTTGACCTCGGCGCTGGCGGCAACGCGACCGCTGCGGGCACCTGGGGCTCCGGCAACGGTGACGACGGTCTGGTGCACGGTGAGAACGCTGCGTCCGCCGACGCCGAAGTTCTGACCTCCGCCTTCAACCAGGACATCGTGATGGGCGCCAACGTTCTTGGCAACTCCGTCGACGTGTCCATCGTGGGTGGCGACATGAGCACCACCTCGATCGGCGAAGACGACGCGTAATCGCCGGGCGCTCATAAGGCCCAACGTTTAGAACACCAGCCGGGCCGACTATTCCGTCGGCCCGGCTATTTTCATTTTATTTATGAGATTTCCCATGGATAGTGTTACCGAAGCTATCTCCCACTTTATCGGTCTATTTCATCTGACCGAGACCGAGGCACGTCTTCAGTTCAACTATGACAGTTTCGCATTTCTCCGGAACGCCGAGGAACTTGAAGATCTTACCGGGGAAGGTGGGCTGAATTCGTCTGAGCCGATCAAGCTTCTGCCCTTCGCGCCTGATGTTAATATGCCGCTGGCGCCGCGCGGTGTTGAAATGGTCTCATATGTACCGGAAACGCCTTTCTACCCGCCGCCGCCGCCCATCTATACACCGCTGATCCCGCTCGATCCGCTTCAGCCGATGGAATTTGGTGGCAGCGCCGGACCTGAGCTCAGCCTGCGCCTTGCGTTCGAGGGCGCCCCGACCGGTCCGTTCCAGTTCGAATACGGGCCGCCGCCCGGAACGATCATCATTTCGATCCAGACCAACGACATCATCGACAATGACGTCCTGGACATGACCGACAGCAACTTCACCTTTGTCGGCTTCGGGGACGTGACTGCAACGCTGACGACGCTGATGGCGGTTGCGGAGACTCTGCAAGGCCCCGCCGATGGTTTCGAGCTGAGCGGAGGCACCTTCCTCGCAGGCGCCGAGGTGCTCAAGGAGCAGCTCGAAGAATATTCGCCCACCGGGATTGAACAGGCCGTTGAAACGGAAAACCTGAAGGGCGTGATCGAAAATGGCGAAACCGTCTCTGCGGTGGTTGAGCTGGATGATCTGATGCCCAGCCACAAGGCCGAAGCGAAAGAGGCTGCGGCCCGCGCCAAGGAAGCCGACTCGCCATTCTATGACGAATACACCCCGCACATCACAAGCGGCGGCAATACGCTTATGAACAGCGCTTTGCTCTCGTCGCTGTCGGTGGATGCCGCTGTGATTGCCGTGATGGGCAACGCCTATAGCTTCAACACGATCTCGCAGGTCAACGTGCTGTCCGAGCAAGACAGCGTCGGCGCCGGAATTTCAGCGGCTTCCGTCGATCCGACCCGTCTTGTGAACAGCGCGTCCTATGATGAGCAAAGCGCTCCGGCGCAGCTGTTTCTCCACGAGAACGGGTTGCGGGCCTATTCGATCGACACGGTCGAAGGCGACGTGGTGCTCGCGCGGATTGTCCAGCAGATCAACTTCGTAAGCGATTACGATCAGGTCCTGGCTTCGTTCTTGGAATCTGATCTTCAGATCACGATTGGCGGCAATACGGCGTTCAACGCGGTCAAAGCGCTCGACATCGGAAAGTATTACGATTTCATCGTAGTCGATGGGAACATGATCGACATCAACTCGATCACTCAGACCAACGTGCTGATGGACAATGATATGTTCCGGGTCACGGGGGAGTTCGAGGGCACCCATACCGGCAACGACAATGCCTTGGTGAACATGGCGTCTATCAGCAAGACGGGCACCGACACGTTCAAGTCGATGGACGACTATATGAAGACGACCGCCGCGCACGCGTCGAGCGATGAGAGCGCCTTTGTCCGGTTCCTGTCGGGTGAAGACAGCCTGGCCGGGGTCGGCGCGCTTCGGGTGCTTCATATCAAGGGTGATCTGGTTGGCTACAATTCGATCAAGCAGACCAACATCCTGGGCGATAACGATGAAGTCCACGCCGCGATGGACGAGTTTGAATCCGAAAACCCGGCAGCGGTTAAGGTTCTGACCGGCGGTAACGCGTTGATCAACATTGCCGCCATTAACGATGTCGGCATCGATTCTGAAGTGAACGTTGCGGGTGAACTCTACTCCGATGCGCTGCTTGTGCAGGCGGAGTTCATTGATACGGGCGATGCGTTGCCCGGCACAGACGGGGCGGGACTATCCAATCTGGCAAGCGAGGCAGTGGCCTTCCTCGCTGACAGTACCGCCCCCTCCGACGCGGCAGATTCAGGGGTCGGAGGTATCGTCCCAACCTCCGATCACCTGGCCGCGTCGGACGGTCTCTACTCCGCCCTCACCTGACAATACGGAAGACGACACATGTCATCAGACACTCAGAAGGATGGGACCGCTAAGTCCCCGTTCGTCCTGACCGAAGACCATAAAGTCGATTCCGGGTCGGGCGGGGCGCCCGGGGAGACCACAAAGCGCGCGCGCCGCATGAGCGCGCGCGAGCGTCCTGTTTCGGCCGATATCGAGGCCAAGCCCGCCGCATTCCACAAGCGGATCAACACGGAGAACTTCACCCAGAGTCTGACGACAGCCAATTCGGTGATCCGTCGGAACCTGTCCTTCGTGCTGCTGCTGACATTTTTCACGAACATTCTGGTGCTGGCGATTCCGATCTACCTGTTTCAGATCTCCGACCGTGTGCTGACCTCGCGGTCCCTGGATACGTTGGTGATGCTGACTGCGGTGATCCTTGGGGCGATCATGCTTCAGGCGATCTTTGACATGATCCGTCGCTTCATCCTGATGCGTACCGCGGTCGAGGTCGCCGTGCAGTTCGGCTCTCCGGTGCTGAGCGCCGCGGCCGTGACGGCCCAGCAAACGGGCGGGCGTACCTATCAGACCCTTTCCGATATCCAGCAAGTGCGCAGCTTTCTCACCTCGGGGACGCTGACGTCGTTTCTGGATACGCCGTTTGTGCCCATCTTCCTGATGGCGATCTACTTTGTGCATCCGCATCTGGGGATCATCGTTTGCGTGACGGCTTTGCTTTTGCTGGGGATCTCTTTGATCAACCAGAAAATGACGTCCAAGCCTTTCGCGGATGCGAACAAGGCGCAGTCTCAGGCGAACCTTCACGTCGATTCCATGTCGCGCAACAGCCAGATCATCAACGCTCTGGCCATGGTGCCCGAAGCCGTTTCGATCTGGGGCCGCGACACCGCGCAATCGCTCAAATCGCAGGTGGTGGCCCAGGATCGCAACATCATGATGGCCGGCCTGTCAAAGATGGTTCGCATGATGACCCAGGTCATGATGCTGGGCTGGGGCGCGTATCTTGCAATTCAGCAAGAGATCACCGGCGGCATGGTGATCGCCGCGTCGATCATCGCGGGCCGGGCGCTTGCGCCGATCGAAGGGTCGATCGAGGGCTGGAGCACCTTCCTTCTCGCGCGCAACTCCTATGGGCGCATCAAGCTGCTGCTGGAGACGTCCAAGTCGAAATTCGAAAAGCTCTGGCTGCCCAAGCCTCAGGGTCGGCTGGATGTGGAGCGGCTGCTCTATGTCCCTACCGGCACCAAACAGGTCGTGCTGAACAGTGTCAGCTTCTCGCTTGAGGCGGGGCAGACGCTGGCGGTGATCGGCAATTCCGGAGCAGGCAAGACGACGCTGGGCAAGATGTTGGTTGGGTCCATCCTGCCGACATCGGGGAATGTGCGGCTGGACCTGATGGACATCCGCAACTGGGATCCGCGCCAGTTCGGGGAAAGCATCGGTTATCTCCCGCAGGACGTGCAGCTCTTCCCTGGCTCGATCAAGCAGAACATCGCCCGGATGCGCGAAGAGGCCAGCGATGCCGACATCCATCGCGCCGCCGAGCTGGCCGACGTGCACGAGATGATCGCAGGCTTGCCCCATGGCTATGAGACGGTCGTTGCGGCGGATGGGTCTCCGCTATCGGGCGGTCAAAAGCAGCGCATCGGTCTGGCCCGTGCGTTCTTTGGCAACCCGAAGATGCTGGTTCTGGACGAGCCGAACTCCAATCTCGACACGTCGGGTGATGCGGCGCTCGCCAAGTCGATCGCCATGGCGAAGGAAAACAAGATCACCGTTGTCGTCATCACGCAAAAGCCGTCGCTGCTATCGGTCGTGGACAAGATCATGCTGCTGGCCGATGGCACTGTCGCGATGATGGGCGAGCGGGAGAAGGTGCTCGAAAAACTGGCCGAGCGCCGAAGCAACAAGCGGGTAGGAGGCTAAATCATGGGCGCTGTATCCACCACGATTGGAAACGATGTCGTCGAAGCCGATTGGTATGCGGAAGTGCCGCGCCGGATCGGCAAGCTGGTTCTGCTGAGCATTTTGCTGATCACGCTGACCTTCGGCAGCTTCGGCGTCTGGGCGACCACGGCGCCTCTGGCCGCCGCCGTGATTGCGCAAGGCAGCTTTGTTGCGACCGGGCGGAACAAGATCGTTCAGCACCTGGAAGGCGGTATCATCAAGAGCATCAACATCACCGAGGGGCAGAAGGTTGCGCGCGATGACGTGCTGCTGAGCCTGGATGAGACAAGCGCGCTGTCCAACCAACGCGAGTTCCATCAGCGCCTGATGCGTCTTGAGGCCATGCAAGCCCGCTTGGTCGCGCAGTATGAGCGGCGTCCGACTCTCGAGTTCCCGCCGCATCTGCTGGAGCAGACGCATGATCTTCAGGTCGCCAACCTGTTGGAGGCGCAGACGATGTCGTTCAACTCGACCATGCATGCTCTGGAGAACGAACACGCGCTGCTGAAGTCCAATATCGAAGCGCTCGAGCATCGCGCGCTTGGCTATCGGACCCAATTGGAGGCAACGGAGCTCCAGAAGGAGCTGATGGGCGAGGAGCTTGAGATCAAGACCGAGCTCCTGAGCAAGGGCCTGATCCGTCGCCCCGAAGTCACCGCGCTACAGCGGGTGATGGCCGAAGCGGATGGTCAGATTGGCCGCTTGCAGGCTCAGATCGACGAAGCCCAGAAGATGATCGACCGCTATGACACCCAGATCGCGCAATCCATCAGCAGCCATGAGCGCGATGCGCTTGTGGAGCTGGAAGCCGTCCGGGCGGAACTTGAGAGCGTGCGAGAAAAGACCAACACCGCAGAAAGCGTGCTCAAGCGCACGGATATCCGCGCCCCGGTGAGCGGGACCGTGGTCCGGCTCTACTACCACACGGCGGGCGGTGTCGTGGAAAGCGGCAAAGCAATCGCGGAGATCCTGCCCTCTGACGAGCCGCTCATCATCGAAGCGCAGGTGCCCCGTACGGAGATCGACAGCGTTCATACCGGGCAAGAGGCCACCGTCCGCTTGTCGGCCCTGAACCAACGCACGACGCCGGTGCTGATCGGAGAGGTGTTCTATGTTTCGGCGGACGCGCTGTCGAATGGTGGCGACCGTCTGGATGAGAAAGAAGTCTATATCACCCGCATCTCGATCTTGCCCGAAGAGCTGGATCGCGTGCCTGGCTTCTCACCCACGCCCGGCATGCCGGCGGAGATCATGATCCAGACGCAATCGCGGACCTTTTTGCAGTATCTGGTCAAGCCGGTCAAAGACAGCATGTCGCGCGCGTTCCGCGAACAGTGACACCTTGTGCGCCGCGTCACAGCGCGGCGCACACCGCATCCGCGTGCGGGATTGGCGTGACCGCGCCGTGCCCCTCAACGGATAGCGAAGCGGCCGTAACCGCATAGCGGGCGGCGTCGGGGGCCGGATCTTCGGCGAGAAGACGGGAAAGGAAACAGCCGTCGAAGCAGTCTCCGGCGCCAGAGGCGTCCACAGCGGTGGTCGGGCGCGGCGGGATGTGATGACGGCCCGATGAGGTGGCGACAAGGGCGCCATCTTGTCCGAGGGTCAGGGCGACGACCTCCGCGCCAGCGTTGAGATACCACGCCGCGATGTCGTCCGGGCTGTGCTGCCCGGTCAGGGCCCGCGCGTCTTCGAGCCCGGGCAGTGCGATGTGACACCCCGCGCCGAACCAGTCCCGCTGCGCCGCGCGGGCCGCCTCAAGCGTCGTCAGATTCAGCCTCAGGTTCGGATCAAAGGCGATGCGCGCTCCGGCGCGGCGCATGACATGCGCGGCCTCAAACGCGGCGTCCCGGCAGCTTTCGCTGACGGCGAGACTGATGCCCGAGACATGTAGCATCCGCGCGCCGCAGTCGGTCAGCCCGTCCAAGTCGGAGCGGGCAAGGCGGCTCGCGGCGGATCCTGCGCGGCGATATTCGAAGTGATGACCATCGGCGTCATGTCGGATGAAATAGAGCCCGGTCGGCGCATCGTCTTCCGACACGAAGCCATGATCTACGCCTTCCTCGTCCCAAAGTCTGCGGATTGCGGCGCCAAAGCTATCCCGTCCCAGCCGCGAGATGACGCCTGCGGATGCGCCTTGCCGCGCGGCGGCAATCGCCACGTTTGACACGTCGCCGCCCACGCCTTCGCGCCAGTCGCGATCGTGTATGTGACTGAATTCAAAGAGCGGCTCGCCAAGGCAAAGAAGGTCCGGCATTCGAAAGGCTCCCGTAGGCCGTAGTCCCGAGCAGTCTCCGCCAAACCGCGTTCGGCGTCCAGCTTAGCCTGTGACGGCCTCCGCATAGGTGGCGCGCAGGCCGCTCAGCAGGGCTTGCTCCGCGTCAGCGGGCGTCGTGGGGACGCCCTGCCGGGACAGGGCCGCGCTATACGCCGTGCTCAGTGCGCCATCGTCTCCCAGTATGGCGACGTTCTGTCCCAACCAGTAGGGCCGGGCGGCGGCAAGCTCCGCCCCGATCAAGAGCCCGAACAACCGACTGCGCGTCTGCGCCGGGGACTGCCCGTCCAGAAGAGCCCGCGCGTCGAGTCCGGATAGCTGCGCCGCAAGCGCCTCTGGCCGCGCGGTGGCATCGTCAAGCGCAGTGTCGAACGCGGCGCTGTCCCAGTCACCATTGGCCATAAGCGCGCCCAGGCTGGAGTGCTCAGCGAGGAGCGCCAGAAGCTCTCCGGTCAGGAAACTACGGAAGCTGACGATCTCTCCGGCGCTGATATGCGCCCAGATCGTGCGCGCGCCGGGCAGGCACAAAATGCCGTCGAATTCCGGCTCTTGCGCAAGGTAGCCCCTGATCCGCACCACGCCTGTTCCCATCAGCTCGGGCGGGGCGGCCTGCGCGATGCCAGGCAACAGGTAGACCGGGCGCGACCACTCGAAGCGCCGCGCGTCCCGTCCCCCCGGCGGCGGGCAGGGCGTCGCGGCGCGCGGCGTGTCGGCGTCTTTCCAGCCACAACAGATCACAGGCGCGGCGCTCGGGAGCCCCTTAAGAAGGAGATCCAGTGCAGGCCCGAACGCGCCTTTAGCATCGGCTTTGCCGCTGCGTGCCTCCCTCACGGACCCATCGGCGCGAAACGCCCACGCCCGCAGGGTCGTGTGGCCCCAGGCGACGCCGATCCAGGCGATATCGTCGTGATCGGTCATGGCTCCGTCTCCGATACGCGCCGGGGCGGGGGTTACCCCATATCGACGCCAAGCGCCTTGGCGACGGTGAAGATGTCTTTGTCGCCGCGGCCGCACATGTTCATCACGATGATGTGGTCCTTGGGCAGATCGGGGGCGATCTTCGCCACATGAGCGAGGGCGTGGCTCGGCTCCAGGGCCGGGATGATGCCTTCGGTCTCGCAGGAGAGCTGGAACGCATCCAGAGCCTCGCGGTCGGTGATCGACACATATTCCGCACGGCCGATGTCGTGCAGCCAGGCATGTTCCGGTCCGATCCCCGGATAATCCAACCCGGCGCTGATCGAATGGCCCTCAAGGATCTGCCCGTCTTCGTCCTGAAGAAGATAGGTCCGGTTGCCATGCAAAACCCCCGGGCGCCCGCCCGTCAGGGAGGCGCAGTGTTCCATTTTCAGATCGACGCCGTGGCCGCCCGCCTCGACCCCGATGATCTGCACGTCGGTGTCATCGAGGAACGGGTAGAAAAGGCCCATGGCATTGGACCCGCCGCCAATCGCGGCAATCAGGGTGTCGGGCAGGCGGCCCTCCTTTTCCATGATTTGCGCGCGGGTTTCCTTGCCGATGATCGCCTGAAAATCGCGGACCATGGCGGGGTAGGGGTGCGGGCCTGCAACGGTGCCTATGCAGTAGAACGTATCCGCCACATTGGTCACCCAGTCGCGCATCGCGTCGTTCATGGCGTCCTTCAGCGTGCCCCGGCCAGACGTGACCGGCACGACCTCGGCCCCGAGAAGCCGCATGCGGAAGACGTTAGGCGCCTGCCGCTCCACATCGGTGGCGCCCATATAGACCACGCATTTCAGCCCGAACTTGGCGCAGACGGTGGCGGTGGCCACCCCGTGCTGGCCTGCGCCGGTCTCTGCGATGATGCGGGTCTTGCCCATGCGCCGCGCCAGGATGATCTGGCCCAGCACATTGTTGATCTTATGCGCGCCGGTGTGGTTCAGCTCGTCCCGCTTAAGGTAGATCTTCGCCCCGCCCAGACGCTCCGACAGCCGCTCTGCATGATAGAGCGGCGAGGGCCGCCCCACGTAATCCCGCCACAGCAGATCCATCTCAGCCCAGAAGCTCTCATCCGTCTTGGCGCGCTCATACTGCGCTTCCAGTTCAAGGATCAGCGGCATCAGCGTTTCGGACACGAACCGCCCGCCGAAAATGCCGAACCGGCCCCGGTCATCCGGGCCCGTCATCAGGGAATTGGCCAGATCAGCCATGGGTTGCGCCTCCGCTTTTGCACTGGATCGGGGTAGCCTGCGACCGTCTGCGCGGCAATCCCCGGCTCCTTCTTTGTGATCTAATTGTTTTCGCCCGAGGCCGCGCCGCGCGTCGCCTCCATAAAGGCCCGCATCAGGGTGTCGTCCTTGACCCCCGGCGCCGTCTCAACCCCCGAGGCCACGTCCACGACCTGTGCTCCGGTGCGCGCCACGGCTTCGGCCACGTTGTCTGGCGTCAGCCCGCCCGCCAGCATCCAGGGTTTCGTCCAGTACTTCCGCCGCTGGATCAGCGTCCAGTCAAAGCTCAGGCCGTTGCCGCCGGGCAGCACCGCGTCCTTGGGGGCCTTCGCGTCGATCAGCAAGAGGTCGGCCACTTCGGAATAGACGTCGATCTGATGCAGGTCCGAGGCCTGCGCGATCCCGATCGCCTTCATCACGGGCAGGCCGAACCGTGTGCGAACCTCGGAAACCCGTGCGGGGGATTCGCTGCCATGCAGCTGCAAGATGTCGGCGCAGCCCGCGCGGACGATCCGGTCCAGACCGGCATCGTCTTCGTTCACGACAAGCGCAACGCGCGCAACGCCCGCGGGCACATCTGCCGATAGCGCGCTCGCCTGCTCCACACTGACAGAGCGTGGGGATCTGGCAAAGAAGTTGAACCCAAGATAGCGTGCGCCCGCCTCAACGGCGCCGCGCACCTGCGCGCTGTCCCGCAGACCGCAAATCTTGACCGCGACGGGGGCGCTCACTTGCTTGCGGGCGCGTCCAGCAGGGCGAGAACATCATCCTGCCCTTCGTGCTTCTCCGCGCGCATCTTCTTCACTTCGCGCTCAAGGTGGTTCACCTCGCGCTCACGCGCGCGCATCGACACGCGGTGCTTGTGCTCGCGCAGCCATTCCCAGACGAAGCCGATCAGCAGACCGGCGGCCACGCCAGCAAAGATCACCAGATAGAGCGGCAACGTCACATCGGGGGAGCGCCCGACCAGATCGGCCAGCCATTGCGGCATGGCGCGCAGCTCAACCGGCTGCGCGTTCGCAAGGGCAACAACAACCAGACAAATGGCGACGAGCGCCCAGAAGGCGAGCTTGATGTATCTCATGGGGGCGTTCTACTTCCCGTTCAGCCGGTCGCGCAAGAGCTTCCCGGTCTTGAAGAAAGGCACGTGCTTTTCTTCGACGGGGACCGGCTCTCCGGTGCGCGGGTTGCGGCCCATGCGGGCGTCGCGCTTTTTCACCGAAAAGGCGCCGAAGCCGCGCAGCTCAACGCGATCGCCGCGGGCCATGGCTTCGGTGATTTCGTCGAATACGGTGGCGACGATACGTTCGACGTCCCGGTGGTAGAGATGCGGATTGTCATCGGCGATCTTCTGGATCAGCTCGGACCGGATCATATGGTTCCCCCCTTGGGCAGGCCGCGGGGTTCGCCCCGCTGATATGATCGTAGCATAACAGAGCCTTGGTGTGGAAAAAGGGGGTTTGATCGCCCGTCGCCGCGTAAATCGTCGCAACGGCGCCCCTGTTCGGCACGTTCGAGCCGTTTTTCACGCGCTCAAAGGAAAACGGGCCGCCCCGAAGGACGGCCCGTTTCTAGTCATTTCAGCGCGGAAGCGATCAGTTGTCGCCCTTCAGAGCCGCGCCCAGGATGTCGCCGAGGGACGCGCCGCTGTCGGAGGAGCCATACTGTTCGACGGCTTCCTTCTCTTCGGCGATCTCGCGGGCCTTGATCGACAGACCCAGACGACGCGAGCGGCTGTCCACGTTGGTGACGCGCACGTCGATCTTGTCGCCGGCCTGGAAACGCTCGGGGCGCTGTTCGGCACGGTCGCGCGACAGGTCGGAGCGGCGGATGAAGGACTTCATGCCCTCATATTCCACTTCGATGCCGCCATCTTCGATCTTGGTGACCTCAACGGTGATGATGGAGCCGCGCTTAACGCCGTCCACCACATCGCCGAAGCTGTCGTCCAGGGCCTTGATGGAGAGCGAGATGCGCTCTTTCTCGACGTCGGTCTCGATGACCTTGGCCTTGACCATATCGCCCTTGCGGTAATCGCCGATCACGTCTTCGCCGCGACCTTCCCAGGTCAGGTCGGAGAGGTGAACCATGCCGTCGATGTCGCCCGGCAGGCCGATGAACAGACCGAATTCGGTGATGTTCTTGACCTCGCCCTCGACCTCGGTCCCTTCCGGGTGGGTCTCGGCGAACACTTCCCACGGGTTGCGCTGAGTCTGCTTGAGACCCAGGGAGACGCGACGCTTGGAGCTGTCGATCTCCAGGACCATGACTTCCACTTCCTGAGAGGTGGAGACGATCTTGCCGGGGTGCACGTTCTTCTTGGTCCAGGACATTTCGGACACGTGGACCAGACCTTCGATGCCGGGCTCCAGCTCAACGAACGCACCGTAGTCGGTGATGTTGGTCACGCGGCCTTCATGGGTGCTGTCGAGCGGGTACTTCGCTTCGACCGAATCCCACGGATCGGCTTGCAGCTGCTTGAGACCAAGCGAGATGCGGTGCGTTTCCTTGTTGATCTTGATGACCTGCACCTTGATCGTCTCGCCAATGGTGACGATCTCGGAGGGGTGGTTGACGCGGCGCCAGGCCATGTCGGTGACGTGCAGCAGGCCGTCCACACCGCCCAGATCGACGAACGCACCGTATTCGGTGATGTTCTTGACCACACCGTCCACTTCCTGACCTTCGGCCAGGTTGGCGATGACTTCGGCACGCTGTTCGGCACGCGATTCTTCCAAGATGGCGCGGCGCGAGACAACGATGTTGCCGCGGCGGCGGTCCATTTTCAGAATCTGGAACGGCTGCTTCAGACCCATCAGCGGGCCAGCGTCGCGCACGGGGCGCACGTCAACCTGCGAGCCGGGCAGGAACGCAACCGCGCCGCCCAGATCGACGGTGAAGCCGCCTTTGACGCGACCAAAGATGGCGCCTTCGACGCGCTCTTCGGCAGCATAGGCCTTCTCCAGACGGTCCCACGCAGCTTCGCGGCGGGCCATCTCGTGCGAGATGACGGCTTCGCCACGGGCGTTCTCGGCGGCGCGGAGGAAGACTTCGACCTCATCGCCAACTTCGATTTCGGGAGCTTCGCCGGGTTGGGCAAATTCTTTCAGCTCGACACGGCCTTCCATCTTGTAGCCGACGTCGATGATGGCTTGGCCTGCTTCAATTGCGATGACCTTACCTTTGACAACGGAGCCTTCTTGCGGCGTGTCAATTTCGAAGCTTTCGTTCAGGAGGGCTTCGAATTCCTCCATGGATGCGTTCTGAGCCATGTGGCTATGGATTTCCTTCAGATCATATTGCTGGCCGAGCGGTTGTCTCCGCCGGTCTTGGGGGTGAATTGGTCGCAAGCCGCGTTTCATCGCGCCATAAAGAAAGGGCCGGTGTTTTCCGACCCTGCCTCACTGCTCTGGTGCGTTTACCGCTTCGACCGGGTCGCTATAGGCGCGTGAGGCCTTGAACGCAAGGCTTTTCGCGCGGGCGCGGCACCGCTATGAGCGGGACAATCGCCACAGGAGCCGACCATGAAGATCGCCCATATCATCAGCCATAACGACCATAATGGCGTTACATCGTCCGGATCCGCCTTGGTCCGTGAGATGCATGCGCGCGGGCATGAGGTCACTTTGATCCACCGCCCGAACGCCTGGATCGGCAAGCAGAGCTTCCCTGAGGGCGTGCGGCTGGTCCCTATGGACATGGGCAAGCGCATCCTGAATTACGGGGAATGCCGCCGGGTGCGGGCGCTGCTCGACGACTGGGGCGTGGATGTCATCCACACCCATGGCACCGGCGCGGATCGCATCGGGGCGCTGTGGTACTGGCGGTGGGACCGGCCCGTGGTGGCCAAGGCCGCCGCGCGCATTCCGCATTTTCACTGGCATTTCCACGACGCCATCTTTGCGCCCAGCCCCTACACGAAGGACTGGTATGTGAACCGGGTCCGCGTGCCCGAGCGGCGGGTCCATGTCGTGACCAACTTCGTTCATGACCACACGATCCCGAAGCCGTCGGCAGAGGGGCGGGCCAAAGCCCGCGTTGCGATGGGGCTGCCTGACACGGCCTTCGTCCTGGGCGTGGTGGGCTCCGTGCAGGGGCGCAAGAACCAGTCCGCCGGGGTGCCGATCCTGCACGCGTTGCGGGGTAAAGGCGTGGATGCGCATATGGTGCTCGCCGGGCGGTTTGGCGGTGAGGAGCCTGACAAAATCCGCGCCCGGGCCCGCGAGCTGGGCGTGGAGGATGCTGTCCACCTGCTGGGACACCGCGAAGATGTGATGGACCTGCTGGCCGGATTCGATGTGGCCTTCACCACAACAAAGGACGAACAGGGCTCGATCGTCGTGATCGAAAGCATGGGCGCGCATTTGCCGGTGGTGTCGACCCCGGTTGGGATGGTTCCGGTGCTGATCGAAGATGGCGTGAACGGCCACCGGATCGACCTTGCGGCGCCCGGCGCGACGGTCGCCTATCTTGAGCGGCTCGCCACCGATCCGGCCTTTGCTGCACAGCAGAGCGCCAACGCCCGCAAGGATTTCGAAGAGCGGTTCCTGCCGGACCCGATCCTGACACGGATCGAAGGGCTCTATACGCAGCTGATCGAGGCGCGGGGCCGCAAGGCTTAGCCGCGCCCGATATAGGGCATCTTGGTCGCCATCACGGTCATGAACTGCACATTGGCTTCCAGCGGCAGTTGCGCCATGTGCAGCACGGACCGGGCGGCGTCCGCGACGTCCATCATGGGCATCAGCGGCTGCCCTGCGGCGATCAGCCGGTCATTCAGATCGTCTACCAGCTCTGTGCGGGCGTTGCCGATGTCGATCTGACCGCAGGCGATGTCGAAGGCCCGCCCGTCGAGGCTCAGGCTGCGGGTCATGCCGGTGATCGCGTGCTTGGTCGCCGTGTAGCAGACAGAGCCGGGGCGCGGGTTATGCGCCGAAATCGAGCCATTGTTGATGATCCGTCCGCCCTGAGGGCTTTGACGGCGCATCTGACCAAACGCCAGCCGCGCGGCCACGAACATGCCGTGCAGATTGGTCATCATGACCTGTTCCCACGCCTCTAGTGGCACTTCGTCGATGGGGGCGGTGGGTCCGAAGATCCCCGCATTGTTGAACAGCATATCCAGCCGTCCCGCCTTGTCGGTGAATTCCGTGAAAGCGGCCTCCATCGCGTCGGCGTCGGTCACATCGGCGGGCAGGATGATGGCGTTCGGGCCGTCCATCTCGGCCAGTTTCTCAGCCCGGCGGGCGATCAGGCCGACGGTCCAGCCCTCCGCCAGAAACAGCTCTGCCGTGGCGCGTCCGATGCCGCTGCTGGCGCCGGTGATGAGGATCGTCTTCATTCTGGCTCTCCCGTCAGTTCGAGCGTGGTGGGCGCGTCGATCAGGTCGCTGACCGAGAGCGGCGCGGAGGGCTTGGCCAGCCGGTTGCGGGTGACCCAGCGAAGCTCGCGCTCCGCCCGGGTGATGGCAACATAAGCGAGCCGTTTCCACAAGGGCTGCCCGGCTTCGCTGCGTCCCATGCGGGCGGCGGCGTAGATGTCCGGGGCAAACACCTGCACCGTGTCCCATTGCGAGCCTTGCGCCTTGTGGATCGTCACCGCTGCGCCATGCAGGAAGGTCGCGCCCATGCGGGCGGCGAAGGGGATGAACGGCTCTTCATCGCCCTCTTGTTCGATCTTCACGATCGACGCGGCGGACAGGCGCGGGTCTTCGGCACCCATCACAAAGAGCCGGGAAAAGCCGGGCTTCTTGCCAGGGCCAAGATAGACGACCTGCGCGCCTTTAATCAGCCCTCGCGCTTCAAGGTCCAGCCGCTTCTTGCGGTGCTTCATGGGAAGTTCGATCCCGTCACAGATCAGCGGCTCTCCGGGCAGCAGGGCTGTGGGCGGGGCATCATGGGCGGCGCGGAAGGCGTGGATCAGGCGGATGCGGGTTGCGTTGCGCCACACCAGCACCGGTGAGCGCGCCATCAGGTCGCTTTCCACCCGCGGGGCCAGCACCACGCGCGGATCGCGTGCGGCGGCCTCTTCGACCAGCCGTTCGAAGCGATAGAAATCCACCTGGTCGTCGGCCAAAGCGTGCGCCAGATCGAGGATCGGGTTGTCGGCTTCCTGCCGGTGGATGCGGTGCAGCACCAGCCGATTCGCCTCGGGCAGGGTTTCGAACACCATGCCGCCATCGGATTTCACCGGCGGAAGCTGGGCCGGGTCGCCGAACAGCATGAGGGTCGGGAAAATCTCTTGCAGGTCTTCCAGCTGGCGCGTGTCCAGCATGGAGCTTTCATCGACCATCCCGATGTCGAGAGGGTCTTCGCGCCGCTTCCATCCGGTGATGAAATCACTGCCCCGCAGCCCGGCGGCGGCGAGCGCGGCGGGGATCGAGGCATGGGTTTGATAACTGTCCCAGGCGCGTTGCAGGGCCAGATCGGTCAGCCCCTCGATCTCGGGCCGGGGGCCGCCTTCGGACAGCCACTCCGCGACCTTCTCATATTCCGGGTCATAGACCGGGGTATAAAGGATCCGGTGGATCGTCGTGGCCGGAACCCCGCGCGAGCGCAGGACGCTGGCGGCCTTGTTCGTCGGGGCCAGAATGGCGAGGCTGCGTCCGCCTTTACGGCCCTCCCAATCGCCGGAGACCACCCGCACGCCCGCGTCTTTCAGCGCGCGGGCAAGTTCGCTCAGCAGCAGCGTCTTGCCCGATCCGGCCTTGCCAATCACCGCCATGGTTTCGGAGCGGTCGTCGCCCGAAGGGCGCAGAAGATCATCCGTCAGCTCCACCCCGGCGCGGGAGAGCATATCGGACAGGCTGTCCCAGGCGGCTGCCTGGTCATCGGAGAACTGGGGGACGGATCGCGACATGGCGCGACCCTACCTGTGCCCGCCCGCCGCCGCCAGCGGGAAGGGGTCATGCGCTATGGGGATTCGCGTCCTTGATCCTGTCGCGATCGGCAAGCTCCGCCGCTGCGATCAGAGCGGTGTTGTCCAACTGTTCTGCCAGGCGGGGCAGATCGTTGTCGCGGGCGAAGGCCCGCATGTCCGCCAGCACGTCCAGTATCCATCCATCGGCCATCAGCGCGTCTCCTCTGTCCGCGTCATAGCGCAACCTTTCCTGACAAAACGTTACCGGCCCCACGATGGGGGCCGGTTTTTAGGGGATATTGCTGTGGAAAAGTGGAGGATTAGTCTTTGCTGGCGGCCACAGCGTCATCAAAAGTGCGGATCCCGGTGCGCGGCACCTGGACCAGAACGGACATGTTCCCCGGCTTGTGCTCGTTCTTGTACATCTTCATGTGGGCGGCGGGGATTTCGTCCCAGCCGAACACTTCGGACATGCACGGATCCAGACGGCGCTCCACCATGAGCTGGTTGGCCGAAGCCGCCTGCTTGAGATGCGCGAAGTGCGAGCCCTGCACGCGCTTTTGGTGCATCCACAGGTAGCGCACGTCGAAGGTGCAGTTGAAGCCGGTGGTGCCGGCGCAGATCACGACCATGCCGCCTTTTTTGCAGACGAAGGTCGAGACAGGGAAGGTCGCTTCACCGGGGTGCTCGAACACGATGTCCACGTTGTTGCCCTTGCCGGTGATGTCCCAGATAGCCTTGCCGAACTTGCGGACTTCCTTGAACCAGTCGTTGTATTCGGGGGTGTTCACCGTCGGCAACTGTCCCCAGCAGTTGAAGTCCTTCCGGTTGATCACGCCCTTGGCGCCCAGGCCCATGACGAAATCGCGCTTGTCCTCTTCCGAGATCACGCCGATGGCATTCGCGCCTGCGGTGTTGATGAGCTGGATCGCATAGGAGCCCAGGCCGCCCGAGGCGCCCCACACCAGCACGTTCTGGCCGGGCTTGAGCTCATGCGGGTGGTGGCCGAACAGCATCCGGTAGGCGGTCGCAAGGGTCAGCGTGTAGCAGGCGCTTTCTTCCCAGGTCAGGTGCTGCGGGCGCGGCATGAGCTGCTGGGCCTGCACATTGGTGAACTGGGCAAAGGAGCCGTCGGGGGTCTCGTAGCCCCAGATCCGCTGGCTGGGCGAATACATCGGATCCCCACCGTTGCATTCGACGTCATCGCCATCGTCCTGGTTACAGTGGATCACGACTTCGTCGCCCACTTTCCAGTTCTTCACCTTGTCGCCCACGGCCCAGACGATGCCCGACGCATCGGAGCCCGCGATGTGGTAGTCGGCGCCATGGCCGTCGAAGGGGCTGATCGGCACGCCGAGCCCGGCCCAGATGCCGTTGTAGTTCACCCCGGCGGCCATCACCATGACCAGCACTTCGTGGCTGTCCAGCTTGGGCACATCCACGACCTCGACCTGCATGGCCTTGTCGGGTTCGCCGTGGCGCTCGCGGCGGATCGCCCAAGCATACATCTGCTTCGGAACGTGGCCGAGCGGGGGCATTTCGCCCACTTCGTAGAGGTCTTTCTTCGGCGCGTCGTAGTCAGCCATGACATGTCTCCCAGTCGTTCAGGACCATGCCGCGACGCAGAATCGCGGCGTTTCGGATGATAGGGGTAAGTCTGGCCGCGAAACATTGCAACCCATTGGGGGCTGAATTCGAAAGAAGATTGCTTTGCAATTGCAGAAATGACGCTGCGTTGCGGCGTCAGAAGTGGTGCGCGATGGATTTCGCGTAGAATTTCAGCAAGGGCTCCGCGCCTGGTGTGGGGCGGCCATCCTCTGTCACGAGATCGCGCGTGCGCAGAAGGTCCATCGCGTGCTCCACGATTCTCTCGGGCGCGCCCAGCGGGGCCGGGCGTCCGCGGGCGCGCAGATCGTCCAGGGCCTCCTGGACCCGTGGCGCGAGGGGGGCGTCGCTCTCAAGCAGAAGCCGCGCCACCAGCGGGACCGGCAGAACCGGAACCCCGCTCGCGATCCGGGCCATCAGCTCATGCCCCAGCTCTTCGACATCCCCATGCCAATCGGACAGCGCAAGAGGCTGCCCGATGGCCACACGCGCGACTCCGTAGCCCCGGAACCGGCGGGTGATCCGCTGCACCAGCTGCCCCGCAGACACCCACGCGATTCGGCCCCAGGGCACCCTGAAGCGGCGGGTGCTGTCGGCGGCCAGAAGGATGCGGTCTTCCAGCACACGGTCATAGTTGAGCGCCACGGGCACGAAGACCACGGGCCGGTCCCGCAGGGGATCGTCGGCCATCACATAGGACAAAAGCCCGAGCCGAGGCGCCCCGATCCCGCCGGACAGGCTGAGCCCGCCTTCGGGAAAGAAGGCCTGCGTGACGCCGCCGCGCGTGGCCATCTGGACGTAGTGCGCCAGTACTTTGCGGTAGAGCGCCCCGCGCGATTTGCGGCGAATAAAGTAGGCGCCCATCATTTTGATGAGGCTCGACAGCGGCCAGACACGTGCCCATTCCCCGACCGCATAGGACAGCGCAGAGGCCCGTGCCAGCAGCCACGTGACCAGCACGTAATCCATGTTGGAGCGATGATTGATGACAAAGATCACGCAGGCGTCTTCGGGCACGTCGGCCAGAACGGTTGCGGGGTCTCCGTCCATGCGGATGTCGTAGAAAGCGCGGCTGAGCCATTTGGCGATGCGTGTGGCCACGCTGAAATACAGCGTGGCCGAGAAACCGGGCACGATCTCGCGCGCGTAGGTCTTGGCCTGCTCAAAAGCGACATCCTCGCGCAGTCCCTCTTCGCGGGCATGGGTGACCACGGCGGCTGTGACTTCGGGGTCGTAGATCAGCCGCTGGATCATGTCGGTGCGCCGGGCCAGCTTGAAGGGCTCAATCGGGCGTTTCAGCCTTGTGTTCAGCCGTGCCACGACACGTTCCATGCGGCGACGCAGGAACCAGCGAACGGACGGAAACAGGAAGTGAGAGGCAAAGGTCACGCCCGCGAAGGCGACCAGAAGGGCAAGGGCCCAGAAGGGGAGCGTCACGGGCGCATTCATGGAGCCATGATATGCGGGACGCTCCGTCACGCCTAGCCCCGCGCGCCTTTGCATGTGCAGCATATGGACAAGCAACATTCCGAAGGATAAAACGTCTGCAACGAAATTTCCTTGCTCGGAGCTTCCGATGACCCAGACCAAAGACCGTCCCTGGCTGTTCCGCACCTATGCTGGCCACTCGACCGCGAGCGCGTCCAACGCGCTTTACCGCTCGAACCTCGAAAAGGGCCAGACCGGCCTATCGGTCGCGTTCGATCTGCCGACCCAGACCGGCTACGATTCGGATCACGAACTGTCGCGGGGCGAAGTCGGCAAGGTCGGCGTGCCCGTCTGCCATCTGGGCGACATGCGCGCGCTGTTTGATCAGATCCCTCTGGAGCAGATGAATACCTCCATGACGATCAACGCGACGGCGCCCTGGCTGTTGTCGCTCTATATCGCCGTGGCCGAAGAGCAGGGTGCCGATGTCAGCAAGCTGCAAGGCACCGTGCAGAACGATCTGATCAAGGAATACCTCTCGCGCGGGACCTATATCTGCCCGCCCGAGCCGTCGCTGCACATGATTACCGATGTGGCGGCCTACACCCGGCAGCACCTGCCCAAGTGGAACCCGATGAACGTGTGTTCCTACCACCTGCAAGAGGCCGGCGCGACGCCCGAGCAAGAGCTGGCCTTTGCCCTGGCCACTGCAACAGCGGTTCTGGACGATCTGAAAGGCAAGGTCGCCCCCGAGGACTTCCCGGCCATGGTCGGGCGGATCAGCTTCTTTGTGAATGCGGGCATCCGTTTCGTCACCGAGATGTGCAAGATGCGCGCCTTCGTGCAGCTCTGGGATGAGATCTGCCGCGACCGCTATGGCGTCGAAGACGCCAAGTACCGCCGGTTCCGGTATGGCGTGCAGGTGAACTCGCTCGGCCTGACGGAGCAGCAGCCGGAAAACAACGTCTACCGCATCCTGCTGGAGACCCTGGCGGTGACCCTGTCGAAAGACGCCCGCGCCCGCGCCGTGCAGCTTCCGGCCTGGAACGAGGCTCTGGGCCTGCCGCGCCCCTGGGACCAGCAATGGTCGCTGCGGCTGCAACAGATCCTCGCCTATGAGACCGACCTTCTGGAATACGGCGATCTCTTCACCGGCAACCCCGCCGTTGAAGCCAAGGTGGCCGAGCTGATCGAAGGCGCCCGCGCCGAGCTGGCCCAGATCGACGGGATGGGCGGCGCCGTGAAGGCGATCGACTATATGAAGGGTCGTCTGGTCGAGGCGAATGCCGAACGCATCACCCGCGTGGAAAGCGGCGAAACCGTCGTGGTCGGTGTGAACCGCTGGACTACGGGCGAAGACAGCCCGCTGACCGCCGGTGACGGTGCGATCATGACCGTGGACGAAGCCGCCGAGGCCGATCAGCTGACCCGCTTGGCCGCGTGGCGTGAGGGCCGGGACGACGCCGCGGTGCGCTCGGCTCTGGCCGATCTGTCCGCTGCGGCCAAGGCCGGAGACAACGTCATGCCGCCCTCCATCGCCTGCGCGAAGGCGGGGGTGACGACGGGCGAATGGGCCGAAGCGATCCGCAAGGTGCATGGCCAGTATCGCGGCCCGACTGGCGTGTCTCCGAACCCGTCGAACCGCACCGAAGGGCTCGATGATCTGCGGGCCCAGGTCGATGCCGTGAGCGCGAAACTGGGACGGCGGCTGAACTTCCTGATGGGCAAACCGGGGCTCGACGGTCATTCCAACGGTGCGGAGCAAATTGCCGCCCGCGCCCGAGATTGCGGTATGACGATTACCTATGAAGGTATTCGCATGACCCCCAAGGAAATCGTCGATGCCGCAATTCGCGAAGACAGCCACGTGATCGGTCTATCCATCCTCTCGGGCTCGCATCTGCCGTTGATCGAAGAAGTCATGCAACGGCTGCACGATTCCGGCCGGGCCGATATTCCGGTCGTTGCTGGTGGCATTATCCCCGATGCGGATGCGGAAAAGCTTCGGTCCATGGGGGTTTCTCGGGTCTACACACCGAAGGATTTCGAGCTGAATCGGATCATGAGCGACATCGTCACTCTCGCCGCTCCGGACGAGGCGGCGGCGTAAAGGCAACCTGTCCTTTTTGACAATAGGTAATGCGGGCTATTGCAAGGGCGCGCATTTCCAATTTATGGAATCTCATTTCGTTACAAACGGAGGGGATCCGAATATGGGTAACAAGAACGCCGAAATCGACCTGACTGGTATGGCGCGGGGCGACCTGCAAATCCTCCAAAAGCGGATCGAAAAGCGGCTCGTCAAGCTGGACCGCGAAGATAGAAAAGCCGCGCTCGCCGCCGCCGAAGCGGCCGCACGCGACGCGGGATATTCGTTGGACGACCTAATGGGCGGTAAATCGCCTAAAGCGTCCGGCGCGAAGAACCCGCCGAAATACCGAGACCCCGAGACCGGAAAAACCTGGTCGGGCCGTGGACGTCGCCCCGATTGGATCAATGCGGTGGACGACATTTCGGTGTTCGAGATCTGACATGACAGTCCATATTGGCGCTGAAAAAGGCGATATCGCCGAAACCGTTTTGATGCCGGGCGATCCATATCGTGCAAAATGGGCCGCGGAAAAGTTCCTGAAAGATGCGAAATGCATCAACGAAGTTCGGGGCATGTTGGGCTTTACCGGGACTTGGAATGGTCATCGAGTGACCATTCAGGGATCGGGCATGGGCATGCCGTCGCTCTCGATCTACGCGAATGAGCTGATGCAGGATTACGGCGCGCAAACGCTGATCCGTATTGGGTCCTGCGGGGCAATGCAGCCTCAGATCGCGGTGCGTGATCTGGTGATTGCAATGACGGCGACCACGTTGGGATCTCCGTCAAAAGCCATTTTGCGAGAGCTGAATTACGCGCCCTGCGCCGATTTCGGCTTGCTTCGTGCAGCGGTCGCTGCGGCCGAAGCGCGTGGCGTGGCCCCGCATGTCGGTGGCATCTATTCGTCGGATGTCTTCTACGACGAACGCGATGATCTGATCGCGCAAATGACACGCCACGGTGTTCTGGCTGTCGAAATGGAAGCGGCGGAGCTTTACACGCTGGCGGCCCGTCACGGGCGCCGGGCACTTGCGATCCTGACCGTGTCCGACCACCTGCAAACCGGTGAAGCATTGCCCTCAAGTGAGCGCGAGCGCAGCTTTGGGGAAATGGTGGAAACCGCGTTGGAAGCGGCGTTCGCCTGACGCACCCGGTGCCGGGTTAACGACCCGGCACCGTATCCAGCGGGCTTTTTCCAGCCAGTTGGTCGATCAAAAAACGCTCGTCTTCATTGCGGAAGAACGGAACAGATGTTGGCGGCCCGCTATGTGTCGTCAGCGAAGCGATTTCGGCCAGAACCACTTGTGTGATGAAGGGCAGGTCGAGCTTGCGAACTTCGGCCAGGGGCACCCAGTGTAGGTGGCTGAGCTCATCTTCGGCATGGGTGAAGTCATCGGGATCAGTGACCAGATGGGCGGCATCCGCGAGGAAGAAGCGGGCGTCGAAACGGCGCGGGCGCCCAACGGGCGTGATTGCACGAAAGACGAAGGTCAGCCCGTCGGCGGAAGGGCGATGCCCGCTTGCCGCGAAACCGCGCCAGCCGCGCGGTGCATCGGGCCAATTGCCGGGCGTGCCTAGGATTTGGCCTGTCTCCTCCCAAAGCTCGCGGATCGCAGCGGCGGCGAGCGTGTCTGGCGCCAGGTCGCTTTCCGAGCGGAGGCGGTCCCGGCACACGGCGGGCAGGGGGCTGGCCAGCGGGATCGCGGCATCTCCGGCATCGACCGCTCCGCCGGGGAAGACATACTTCGACGGCATGAACGCCGCGCCTTCGCCCCGCTGCCCCATCAAGACCTGTGGAACGGTTTCCCGGTCGCGTAGCAGGATGATCGTTGCGGCGTTGCGGATGGCGGTTTTGTCGATCTGCTCGCTCATGTCCCTCTCCCGTTCTGGAGGGGCGCTAGGGCTCGCCCCCGAAGCCGTGCATGCGGCGTGACCATTGTAGGCCAACAATCATGCCCTTCAGTCTCGGAAGAAGGTAGAGCGATAGAGCGACGCAGCCAACGGTGAAAACGGAAATCATCACGAGCGGCTCTGGCCGATAGGCCACGAACATCCACAGCATGATCGGCGCCAGCAAATGTCCAACGATCAGGATCGTCAGGTAAGCCGGGCCATCATCGGCGCGATGGTGGTGCAATTCTTCTTCGCAGACGGGGCAGTTGTCGGCGACCTTAAGATAGCCGTCGAACAGCTTGCCGTCCCCGCAATTGGGGCAGCGGCAGCGGAAGCCCCGCCACATGGCGGGCTTCGAAGGGCGGTCGTCTTGCGGCATCGTTGCGGGCGTGCTGTGATCTGTCATCCAAGACACATGCGGGGAGATCGCGCGCAAAGCAAGGGGGCGTAGCTTTTTGCGGCGGCATGCCGCCCCTCGCGCGAAGCCCTCAAGCGGAAAGCGCCACGCGATTGCGCCCTTCCGACTTTGCTCTGAACAGCGCCCGGTCGGCCTCCTCCAGAAGCTGTTCAGCCGCTTCGGGGCCCGTCAGCGCATGGCCTGCGACCGCGACGCCGATCGACGCGGTGAGATTCAGGAGCGAATCGCAATGTGTGGAGGAGAACGGCTGCGCGGCGATTGCTTTGCACAAGGATCGCGCCCGGTCCCGCGCAGCGTCATGCGCGCAGTTGGGAAGCGCGATCAGGAATTCCTCTCCGCCCAGCCGCGCCAGCAGATCCCCAGGGCGCACGAGCCGCCGCAACCTGTTGGCAAAGCCAACAAGCGCATCATCACCTGCCGCGTGACCGTGCCGATCATTGATCGCTTTGAAGTGATCAAGATCCAGCACCATGGCGGTGAGCGGAACCAGATGCGCCGACATCCCGACCAGTTGGGACAGGGCAAAGCGGCGGTTGTGGAGCCCGGTCAGCGGATCGGTCACCGCAGCCTGAAGGCCGCTGAGCACACGGTCGCGAAACTGCTCCGAACGACGCTTGCGCCGCATCAGGCGCCCAGAGCGATGGGCGATCTCTGCCGCACTGACCTGTGCTGCGATGACCTCATCGGCGCCAAGATCAAGGGCAAGCGCGGCCTGATCACCCTGATCGGGCTCAAGCAGGATGAGCTGCATGACGTGGCGGGTTTCTTCATGACTGCGCAGGTCCGCAATCAGGCGCATCCAGGGCGCGTCGTTTCCGGGTTGAGAGGGGCGCCGCGCGTCGATGATCAGGACATCGGGTTGCGGTGCCTCAGGCACGCGGCCTTGAAGCGCGGTACAGGGCCATATCCGTGCCTCCGCCCGCGTCAGGCGTGTGATCGCGGCGCAAAGCGTTTCGCAGGCGCGCGGATCAGAGCCGAGCACGGCAATGCGTTCCTGCATCACGAAGCCGGGCGGAGCTGTGTCTTCGGCAAAGCCGAGCGCGCGTCCTGTCGCCGCCTCGGGGTTAAGATCGCTGGTCCGGCGCCGCAGCCGCAAGAGCGCCCGAATGCGGGCTAGGAAGAGAGGCGGGCGGGCCCAAGGCTCGATCACCTCATCTACTCCGGCGTTCAACAGGGCGAGCCGCAGGTCGGAGCTGGCATCTTGCAGCATCGCCAGAACGGGCAGATCCTCCGCATCGCACGCCGCGCGGGCTTTTCGAATCGACCGCTGCGCATCGCGCGTTGCTGCGAGCGCGCTGAAAATGATGAGATCCGCCCGGGCGCACAGCCCATCTTGCACCGCATCCTCGACGGTGACGGCAGAGCTGGCGGAGTATCCAGCTGCTTCGAGTGTCGCGCGATGCACGATTCGTTGCGCCGCAGTTCCACCAATGATCACAACTTTACTTGGCACGTCTCTCGAACCTTCTGTGAGATGCACGCCTGTCCCGTCTCCACATTTGCGCCGGAAGTGTTAAGAAATCCTTTCTGATGGCACGGAGGTGGCGAGATGTCGGAAAATGCGGAGGTGATCGGCCTCAAGGCTCTGGCCTGGCTGATCGGACATGAAGAGCTCGGGCCAGTCTTCCTGGGGTCTTCAGGTGCCAGTGTGGAAAATTTGCGGGAAACCGCCCAAGACCCCGCCACTTTGACGTCTGTCTTGAGCTTTCTGACCATGGACGATGCGTGGGTCCGAGAGTTCTGCGACGCCCATGATCTTGCTTATGACGCTCCGATGCGGGCGCTCCATGCCTTACCGGGGGGAGCGCCCGTTCACTGGACGTAAAGCGTTACTGCGCCAAGCAGTTGGACAGGGTCGCTGCGATCCGGCGCAGAACTTCCGGGTAGAGCGCGGCGCCGGGTGCGAGGTCGCGTCCGATCGGGTCCAGCGAGCCGGTGCGCGCGTCGGTGCCTTCGACCAACAGCGTCGTCCAATCCATTGACACCGACGGATCAGACAGGACGCAGGTGACGCCCGAGGCCGCCAATTCATCTTGCAGCGCAGCGATCCGTGCCGGTCCGGGCGAGGTCGCGTCGTGATCCGCAATGGACCCTGCGGCTTCCAGGCCAAAGCGGTCGCTGAAATAGCCATAGGCGTTATGCGGCACGACATAGCTGCCCGAGACGCCATCCAACTGCGCCGCAATCTCTTGCTGAAGCGCAGCAAGCTCGGCCATCGCAGCTTCGGCATTGGCATGATACTGCGCTGCATTTTCCGGGTCGGCCTCGGCGAGAATCTTGGCGATTTCATGGGTCCAGGCAGACGCGACCGCCGGGTCCAGCCAGGCGTGGGGGTCTAGCCCCTCATGGACATGGGCGTGCTCACCGTCGCCATGCGCGTGGTCGTGATCGCCCTCTTCATGAGCGTGCTCACCTTCGCCATGTGCGTGATCGTGCTCGCCTTCTTCGTGGGCGTGCTCACCTTCGCCATGTGCGTGATCGTGCTCGCCTTCTTCATGTGCGTGCTCGCCTTCACCGTCATGCTTTGCAGCATGGTCGTCGTGGCTATGCCCATGCTCATGCTCATGCTCATGCTCATGCTCATGCTCCTCATGCTCATGCTCATGCTCATGCTCATGCTCGTCGCCGTCCGCGTCGCCGAAGAAGCGCATCGGCCAGCCTTCCGTTTCCAGCAGCTCAAGCGTTTTGGCCGACCCGGCTAGAGATTGGATAGGATCAGCAAGGTAGGGGGTCAGGCGCGCGCCGGTCCAGATGACGACGTTGGCGTCCGACAGACGGCGCGCATCCGACGGGCGCAGGGCGAAGCTGTGGGGCGACACATCGGGCGGAAGCAGAAGGTCGGGGGCGGTTACTCCGTCCATGACGCGGGCGGTCAGGCTGTGAATGGGGGCAATATCTGTCACGACACGCAGCGGATCTGCAAAGGTGGCGGCAGGAATCATCAGGGCTGTCATAGCGACAGCGGTCAGGCGGTGGGTCATGAAGAGCCTCTTGCAAGCGTTGAGTGCGGATTCTATAAACTCGATGATATAACATCACAAGAAGTGATATAAAATAACATGCACGATCTGGTCACGCCCCCTGTTGGCTTTGGTAGCCATGACCATCGGCGCTGCGCCGCGCAGGCTCTGCAAGCCGCCGAAGAAAGCTGCGCCCGGAACGGGCTGCGGCTGACCCCCGTCCGGCGCCGTGTTCTGGAGATCCTGGCGGAATCCCATCGCGCCATGGGGGCCTATGACGTGCTGGAACGACTCAGCGCAGAAGGGTTCGGATCGAAACCGCCGGTGGCGTACCGTGCACTTGGGTTCCTGGTGGACAACGGCTTTGCGCATCGGATTGAGCGGCTCAACGCTTTCGTGGCCTGTGCCTGTCCCGGTCAAGCCCACAACCCTGCCTTTCTGATCTGTCGCGACTGCGGCATCGTCGCGGAGGCCGGGGACGCCCCGCTTGCGGCGCTGCGCAGTGTCGCGCAGGACGCGGGCTTCGCCATCGAGCGCACGGTGCTGGAGGCGGAGGGCCTGTGCCCCGCGTGCCAGCCCGCATGACCCTGATCGAAACGCGCGACCTGTCGGTCCGGCTGGACGGCAAGCCAGTGCTCCACGGGATCGATTTTGAGATCTCCGCCGGAGAAATCGTCACCGTTGTCGGCCCCAATGGGTCAGGCAAGACCACACTGCTGCGTGCGTTGATCGGAGCGGTTGCTGTGTCGGGCGGGGCCATCCGCCGCATGCCGGGACTGCGCTTGGGCTATGTGCCGCAGAAGCTGCACCTGGATCCCAGCCTGCCGATCCGGGTCGTCGATTTCATGCATCTGCCCGTTCATGTCAGCGATGAACACGTCACGGAAGCGCTTGGTCGCACCGGGGCGGCCGGTCTGGCCGAGCGACAGCTTTCAGACCTCTCGGGCGGGCAGATGCAGCGTGTCCTTCTGGCTCGGGCTTTGCTGTCCCGGCCTCAGATCCTGCTGCTTGATGAACCGACCCAGGGGTTGGACCAACCCGGCTCTGCGGCGTTTTACCTCCTGATCGAAGAGATCGCGCGGGGCACCGGGGCGGCCATCTTGATGGTCAGTCATGAGCTCCACGTTGTGATGAGCGCGAGCGACCGGGTGATCTGTCTCAATGGTCATGTCTGCTGCGCGGGCACGCCAGAGCATGTCTCCTCGGCGCCCGCCTACCGCGAGATGTTCGGCACGGGAACCGGCGGGGCTTTGGCTCTCTATCGCCATGACCACGACCACGATCATGACGGCCAGTCGGGGCAGGCCTGCGACCACGACCACCACCCGACGGCGGGAGGCTCCCCCCATGCTGGATGATTTCCTGATCCGCGCGGCCCTGGCCGCCCTGGGCACGGCGCTCGCCGCCGGAGCGCTTGGCTGCTTCGTCGTTTGGCGCCGTATGGCCTATTTCGGGGACGCAACCGCGCACGCGGCCATCCTGGGGGTCGCCCTGGCCCTTTCGACGGATCTGCCGGTGATCGTTGGCGTGCTGTTGACAGCGATCGCCATGGTGCTGCTGCTGGAGCGGCTCTCCGGCCGCACGCGGGGCGCTGATACTATGCTCGGCGTGCAGGCCCATAGCGCATTGGCCATGGGCCTGCTGGCGGTGTCCCTGCTGCCGGGGCTTCGGGTTGACCTGGAGGCCTACCTGTTCGGAGACGTGCTGACCGTCACCCGTAGCAATCTGGCGCTGATCTGGGGCGGAGGCGCTGCGGTTGTGGCGCTGCTCGTCTGGCGGTGGAGACGGCTTTTGACCGCCACCTTGAACCCCGATCTCGCCTTTGCCTCCGGGATAGACCCGAAACGCGAAGAGCTGATCTTGTCCCTGACGCTCGCGGTCCTGGTGGCCGTGGCACTCAAGGTCGTGGGGGCGCTGCTGATCACCGCCATGCTCATCATCCCCGCAGCAAGCGCGCGGGGGGTGACGCGGAGCCCGGTGGCGATGGCCGTTGCGGCCGCACTGATCGGAGGCTTGGCCGCTTTGGGCGGGATCTGGTTCGCGCTGCTGGCCGATGCGCCGGTCGGGCCTGCCATTGTCGCGACGTCGGCGGCGATCTTCGCACTGTCGGTGGGAATTGGCGCAGTCCTGACGCGCGCGGGTTGACTTGGGGGCGACCCCAGGAGATCTAGTCCGCCCCAAAGGAGACCTGCGCCATGCGTCATCTGCTGCTTGCAGCCCTGATCACCCTCGCGCCGCTGCACGCTATGGCGACATCCTGTTCCTTGCCGGACACCGCGCAGGCCGAAGCGAATGACATCGCGCGTGGTCTGGCGGCGTTTCGCGCCGCGCGCGGGCTTGCCCGCTCGGCGCCTGATGCAAAGCTGAGCGCTGCTGCGCAGGCCCACGCCTGCCATCTGGCTGAGATCGGGCAGATGACCCATGTGGGACGGGGCGGAACGAATTCCATGCAGCGGGCACTCTCCGCCGGGGCGCAGGTGCGGCTCGCGGCCGAAAACCTCGCTTGGGGCTATCGGGATGGCGCTAAGGTCGTCGCGCTGTGGTCGGGTTCGGCGGCTCACGCCCGCAATATGGCCCACCCACGGGCGACCCGCTACGGGCTAGGTATCGCGCAGAGCCCGCGCGGCCCCTATTGGGTGCTGCTGCTGGGAGGCTGACGCCTACAGATCGACCCAGATCGTGACCGGTCCGTCATTGGTCAAAGACACCGCCATATCCGCGCCGAACTGGCCCGTTTGCGTGGCGATGCCAAGATCGGTCAGGGCTTTCGCAAAGGCCTCATAGGCTGCCTCTCCCTCCGCCGGAGGGGCGGCGGTGGAAAAGCCGGGACGATTGCCGCGTGCTGTATCGGCGGCCAAGGTGAACTGGCTCACCACCAAGGCGCCGCCGCCCGTGTCCAGAAGGGAGCGGTTCATCTTCCCCTCAGCGTCCTTGAAAATCCGCATCTTGGCGATTTTCGCGGCCATCTTTGCGGGAAGATCGGGCGCATCGCCCGCCATCGCACAGATCAGGATTAATAGCCCCGGCCCGCAGGCGCCGATGACGGCGTCATCGACCCGGACCTCTGCCGCGCTGACCCGTTGGACAAGCGCCCGCATCAGACTAGCTCCGCGCGGGTGGGCGGGTTGGCACCGGTCTGCGTGACCACATGGGCGGCAGCGCGCACAGCCAGATCGAGCGCCTCGCGCAGGGCAGGTTGGCTGAGATTTTCGAGCGCGTCACGGCTCAGATGTCCCCCCTCCCACAGCCCCGCCAGCAACCCGGCATTGAAGGTATCGCCCGCACCGATGGTGTCCGCGACCGTGACCTTGGGCGGAATCAACATCACTTCCTGCTTGCGGGTATGTGCCGTCGCTCCTTGGGCGCCTTCCGTGCAAATGGCGAGCGCCGGTCCGCGCTCCAACAGGGCTTCGCAATGATCCTGAACGGAGCCAGAGCCGAGAAACCACGCCAGATCTTCGTCGGACATCTTCACGATGTCCGCGTCTTCGATCATGCGTTCCAGACGGTTGCGATAGGCGGTTTCGTTGGTGATGAAATCAGGGCGGATGTTCGGATCCAACATCAGAACCTTCCCGGCCTTACGCAACTGCTGAAACAGGACCTCGAAACTGGACCCGCAGGGCTCGCTTGCGAGGCTGATGCCACCGAAAAACGCGGCCGTGCAATCTAGCTCTTCGGGCAGATTGTCCGACCGAAGCATCCGGCCCGCGCTTCCTTCGTCGTAGAAGGTATATTGCGCCTGGCCGTCGTTCAGCGCGACGAAGGCCAGCGTGGTCGGGCGTTTTGAGCGGTGGCAGAGATCCGTGTCGACATTACTCTCGCTGAGGCTGTGGGACAGCATCTTCCCGAACATATCGGTGGAAAGGCCCGTGAAAAATCGCACAGGGGCGCCGAGCCGACCAAGCGCGATGGAGGTGTTGAACACCGCACCGCCCGGGCGGGGCACAAAGCCGGGGCCGGCTGTGCCCTCCATCGGGATCATGTCAATCAGGGCTTCTCCGCAGGTGAGGATCACGGGCAGGCTCCTTTAATATTCGGGGAACGAGACTGAGATCGCGCCTCCGGTTTCGTTCATCGCGTACACATAGCCAACCGCAGCAGCAACCAGCAGGCCGATCACCACAGCGATGGCGATCTTCCATGCGGACCACGGGCGTTCGCCCTGGACCCGGCCCGTGCGCCCGTTGACGACGAAGCGATAGGTGCGGCCCCGGTACTTGTAGGCGGCGAGCCAGACCGGCAGCAGGATATGTTTGAAGGTCACATCGCTGATCTGGGTTTCGATATGGTGAATACGTTGCTTGTCGCCACCGATATCGAACCGCACGTCCCGTTGGATCACCCGATCCATATGGGTGCGGGCCTCCTGAAAACCCTCCTGCAGCTCGATCTGGTAGGCCTCGGCCTGAAAGCCGGCGAGGTATTCAGGATTGTAAGGCTCCAGGGCGGCCAGATCCCAGGGCTCGAGCCCGTCGGTGTAGCGCTTGGGCAGCGCGCGCGAGGCCAGCACCAGCACATCGTCAAAGAACCGCGCCACGCGGCCCGATTTTGGACTCCAGCGGGTGCGGGCGACACGCACGGTCTCGCGTTTGCCATCGCGCATCACCGTGCGGTTTTCATAGTAGACCGTGCCGCGTTCGCCCCGGTAGCTGCTCTGCGTGTCGGCATCGAAGGTCCAGTAGGGGACGTAAATGCCGTTCATTCTGCGGCCCTTGCGGGCATAGTCACGCAGGCCGTTGGGGGCGAACCAAAGCCGCCCCAGCCAGTCGGTCATCGCCTTGCGGGCCTCGGGCTCATCAACGGCAAAGGGCAGCAGGCCCTTGGGTTTGATGTGGCGATGGGCGCCGGTATCGGTGACCACGGGCGTGGCGCAGAACGGGCATTCGGCGGCGTGAATGTCGGGGTCGAATTCGAAATTGGCGCCGCAGTTGGGGCACTGCGTGGTGCGGGTCTCTTCGATCTCCGCCTCGGGCAGCTGGTTTTCGAGCGCCCGGCGGAAATCCAGCTCGCGGATGGCCTCGCCGCCCCACGGGCCTGCGGCCTGCACGGGCTCGGTGTTGCCGCAATGGTCGCAGACCAAAGCCTGACTGTCGGGATCGAACCGCAGGTCCGATCCGCAGTTTCCACACGGAAAACGGTGATCGTCAGCCAGCATCACGCTGCCGCTGTCATAGCCCGGATCGGCCCCCATGGCGCTCTCCCTTGGCGGTGGGAAGGGGGCGCAGCCGCCCCCTGGTCACATCAGACGCCCGGCGGCGGGGGCGGCGGCGCGATGGTAAAGAGCTGCGCGAGCTCCGCCACCTCATCGGCCTTGAGCCAGCCATCCTGACCGGCCGTCCAGACATAGGTCTCACGGGTCAGATCGCCGCTGGCGGCCTTCTGCCCCATCTCCGCCTTGGAGAACGGGCCTTCGGTCGCGCCGTTGCGGGCGATGTGCCAGACATGCTCGACCGGCGGCGGGGGCGGGGTTTGCGCCGCTGCGGGAGCCGCGCCCCAAGGCCCGCGCGAGGCCATCTGACCGGCCATCGCCATGCCCAGACCCGCGCCCAGCCCGGCGCCCATGCCGCCGCCCCCGTTGGGGTTCTCGGCGGCGATGGTCATCGCCTCTGCGGCGGAGAACTGCGCGTAGCGGTCCAGATCGCCTACGACCCCCATGGAGGTGCGCTTGTCCAGGGCCTTCTCCACCGCCTCGGGCAGCGAGATGTTCTCGATGTAAAGCTCCGGCAGGGTGACGCCGTAGTCTTCCAGCGTCGGAGAGATCGCTTCGGCCACGATCCGGCCCAGATCGCGTGTGTTCGCGGCCATATCCAGCACCGGGATCCCCGCAGAGGCGATTACACGGCTGAACTCCTGCACGATGATGTTGCGCAGCTGATAGGTGATCTCATCGGTGGTGAACTCACCGTCGGTGCCGACGATCTCGGACATAAAGCGCCGCGGGTCCGACACTTTCACCGTGTAGGTGCCAAAGGCGCGCAGCCGGGTGGGGCCAAATTCCGCATCGCGCACCATGATCGGGTTCTTGGTGCCCCATTTCATGTTCGTCTTGCGGGTCGTGTTGACGAAGTAGATCTCTGATTTGAACGGAGACCGGAAGCCGTGATCCCAATGCTGCAGCTTGGTCAGGATCGGCATGTTGTTCGTTTCCAGCATGTAAAGGCCGGGGGTGAACACATCCGCGATCTGGCCTTCATGCACGAACACGGCCGCTTGGCCTTCGCGCACGGTCAGCTTGGCGCCGTATTTGATCTCGTGGCCTTCGCGTTCGAAACGCCAGACCATTGTGTCCTGGGTGTCATCCGTCCAGTGGATGACGTCGATCACCTCGCCGAGGAGAAAATCGAGGATGCTCATGGGGCTCTCCCTCTTTCGGTATCCGTTTTTCGTAACATGGGCGCAGCGGGCGCGCCCGGCAAGTCAGCTTTCCCCGCCCACCAGCTCATTGGCGATGGTGCGGGCAATGGGTTCGACCTCGGCGCGGCTCATGCCGGTGCGCAACCGGCGGTCGTAGAGCATTTTCAGCAGCAGCGAGTCGTGGGTGGTCAGCAGGGCGAATTCTTCGTCATCGTTGAAGATCGACGGGCGCGCGCGGGGGCTGTCATTGGCGAGCCCAAGCCCCTGCGTGAGCTCTTCGTGAATGCAGGATTGGCGCAGAAGGCCCCGGTGTTCATCCCGAATGATCGCGACGGCCTGAGTATAGCCGCCATCGGCCTGCGTGGAGAATGCAACCACCGCACAAAGCGTATCCGGGTCCAGATCGATCAGAGCGCGCTCGACCGTGGCATCGAGCCCCGGAACCAGCGTCCGCAGCAAGGGGCCAGCGGCCCGGCGGTCTGCCTCGCTCATGAACAGGACGTGGTAATTGGCCGATCCCTGATCGGTCATGGTGATGCTCACACCCGGGGTGCGGGACAGGCGCGCGGCAAAGGCGCCGACAGCGTTGCGGTCCTTCACACGGCGGTCTTCGGGAACACTCTCCCCAAAGCTGATCGCCATGCGGACCGGCTGATCCCAGCGGCGCAGGTTGCTTTCGACGGCGCGGGCGCGGATCCGTCCGCCCGCGCGGCTGTATTCGTCATACATCGCGATATCGATGAAGTTCCGCGCCAGCATGTCGGCGGTGAACGGCGTATCCACCCCGCCGCCATCGGTGCGCAGCAGTCCCCGCGCCAGAAGCGCGTTCTCAATCCGGGCGTATTTGCTCAGCAGCGCGCTTGAAGGCTCGGCAGGGGACGGCGTGGGCTGCTCCGGGCGCGGGACGGGCCGCTCGGACGTTTCCGGGGCGCTCGGCACGGGCGCCGGTGGGGGCGGCGGCGCGGCACAGGCCGACAGCAGGCCCGCGAGGGCCAGTGCCAAAGCCGGGATGCCGCGCCGCCAGGTCACAGGTCAGCCCGCCGCGGTGCCGACATTGTCGCCGGTGCCGTCCGCGCGCGCCTTGGCAGCGGCCAGCGTGTTCTTGAGCTCCTGCTCCATGCGCTGAAGCTCTTGCTCGGCCTCGGCACGCTTGCGCTTGCCCTCATCCGCGATGGCGAGGCTTTCGTTGATCGTGGCGACCAGGTTCTCGTTCGCGGCCTTCACGGCTTCGATGTCGAATACGCCGCGTTCCATTTCCTCGCGGACCAGACGGTTGTTCTCGCGCAGGTTCTCGGCATTGGCCTTGAGCAGGTCATTGGTCAGATCATTCGCTTCCTTGACGGCGACCGCCGCTTCGGTGGAGCGCTGAATGGTCACGGCCTGCGCCAGCTGGGTTTCCCAAAGCGGCACGGTGTTGACCAGGGTCGAGTTGATCTTGGTGACCAGCGACTTGTCGTTCTCCTGAACCAGACGGATCGAGGGCAGGGACTGCATGGTCACCTGGCGCGTCAGCTTCAGATCATGCACCCGGCGTTCCAGATCGTCGCGGGCGGCGCGCATGTCACGCAGCTCTTGCGCTTTCATCACGCCCTGCTCTTCGGGGGCGTCCTGGACCTCTTTCTCCTTGGCCGGAATGACGGAGCCATCCAGCTCGGCCAGCTTCGCTTCACCGGCGGCGATGTAGAGCGCCAGCTCATCGTAGAAGGTCAGGGTCTTGTCGTAGAGCATGTCGAGGCTCTCGATGTCTTTCAGCAGCACATGCTCGTGCTTGAGAAGATCATCGGTGATGTTGTCGATCTGGCCCTGCACCTCTTCGAAGCGGGCTTTGAACTTGGCGATCGGCGCGGCGCGGCCCAGAAGCCGTTCCCACCAGGACCGCTCGCGGCGCACGTCCAACTCGGACACGGAAAAGCCGCGGATCGTGGTGACGATGTCGCGCAGGCTGTCGCCCGCCGGGCCCACATCCTTGTTCTTCACGCCCTGCAGCATGGATTGCGAAATCTGCTGCAATTCGGCCTGCGCGGCAGATCCGAAGGACACGATCGACTGGGTGTTGGCCATGTCGATTTCGTTCATGCGGCGGCGGATCGCATCGGTGGTGCTTTGATCGGCCTGCTCGATGGTCACGATCTCGCCCTTGGGTTCGGGCAGCACGATGTTGGACACGCGGTCCACCTCGGCCAGGGCGGCCTCGGCCTGCTTGCGTACATTCTCAGACATTTACTTGTCCCCTTCGATGAAGTCTTTCATGTGGAGCCCTTCGCGTTCCAGCCGGTCGCGCAGGACATTGATTTCGACGTCGAGCCCGGTGCGATCCTCGATCAGCATTTTTTCGGTCCGGGCGGCGAAGTTCTTCTCCAGATCGTCCAGAAGCGCCTTGTAATCCATCCGCGCCTCCCAGCTTTGGGACCGGCGCCAGACGGCGACGAATTTGGCCGTCGCGTCGCGGGCGCCCATCAGGTAGACGCCCAGAAACTTGCGCGCGCCGGTCAGATCGCGCGGGTCGTCCTCGACCGTGCGGATCATGCGCTGCGCGGAGGCGGTGAATTCCCGCACTTCCTGGGTCAGCGTCGGATCGCCCAGGGCGTCGATCTGGCCGCGGATGTCCTCCAGGTAGCTTTCGGCCTCATCGACGACCTTGGCCACGCGGTCCTGCTGGAACTGGTCCACCCCCGCGACATGCTTGTCTTTCAGCGGGTCGATCCCGAAGGCCGCCAGATGCAGGGCGCCGGCGATGATGCCGTAAAGCCCCGCTTCGGCCACGCCCGATCCGTGGAACACGGTCGCGACGCCAACGCCTAGCCCGGCCAGCACGGCGGCGAAGATCTTGCGCGGGATGGCGGGGCGCTTGGCGATCTTGCGCAGGTTATAGGCGGCTTCGGCCCGCAGCCCTTCGCGCAAGAGCCATGCGCCCAGACCCAAGAGCCCGGCCCCGACCAAGCCTGTCGCCATGCTCACGGCGCCTTCGCCCATGGTCATCAGCGCCAGGACGACGGGCGGGGCGAACATGACATTGGAACGGGCGCCTGCAGCATCGCGCACGCGCTCGTCCTGACGCAGTTCTTTTAACGCCGCGGTTTCGTCGCTGGCCGTGGGGGAGTATTTGCCGCCGTATCGCTGTGCCATCAGAGGGCTCCCGCGGTGGCGGAGAACATCAGGACGATCAGCAGCACATAGGCGATCTTGCTGAAACGGCTGGGCATTGCGACCTCTCTTCCCGTGGTGGAGGTAGTGGCTTCGACCAGCCGAGCGCCCGCTTGCAGGACCAGAGCCGCCGCCGCAAAAGCGGCGATCAGCAGGACCAGAAACAGGATCAGGCGGGCCATTGGCTCCTCCGGATGTTGCGCCCCTCTAACCTAGGGACGCAACGGTTTCTTTACGAGTGGCTTTGCGCCGCAGAGCGCTCGGCTGCCAGCTTGCGCTGATAGCCGGTTTGCAGGATCTCGACGGCGAACAGCACCACCACCGAGAAATAGAAGGTCGATTTCGACATCGGCACGATTTCGTGGCCAAACACCTTGAGCGCCGCGTGGTGGGCTTCCTCGGCGGCGACGCCCGTGGCTTCGAGCCCATGCACCGCAGCCTGTCCGGCTTCGCCCAGAAGCACCACGCCCACGATCAACAGGATGAACAGGCCCAGGACTTCGTACATGCGGTTTTTCTGAAGGAATGCCGTCACGCCATCGGCCAGCAGCAGCATGGCCGCGCCCGAGAGCACGATGGCGGCGACAAGGATCGGGAACACATCGGTGATCGCGAGAGCCGACAGCACGGAATCGAAGCTGAACACGAGGTTCATGAAGACGATCAAGGCCACGACCTGAACGGCGGATTTGCCGGATTTGCCTTCGATGTCATGCTCCAGATGGTCGATGGACAGCATGTGGCTGATTTCCTTCACCGCTGTGTACATGATGAACATGCCGCCAACGAGGAACACCAATGTGGCGAAGTTGACCCCGCCTTCCAGGATGCCGTCCCAATGGAAATGGTAAAACGGGGTCGACAGCGCGGCGATCAGCTTGATCATCACGAACAGCAGGACGATCCGCAGGGCCACGGCGATGACAATGCCCCAGAACCGCACGGCTTTTTGCTGGGCCACCGGCGCCCGCTGGCTTTCGATGGAAATATAGAGAAGGTTGTCGAACCCCAGAACTGCCTGCAAAAACAGCAACATCAAGAGGTTCATCGCATTTTCAGCGGTCAGAAGATCGGCCATATCGTCCCTCGCAATGTGTTTTAGTGTTCAAAGGCCACAATGCCGGGGACCGGTCAAGGGTTCACGCTTTCGTTGTTTTCCCCTTCCGGGGTCCCTTGTGCGGCCCATTCGAAGGCCCATTGCGCGGGCCGCGCCGCACTTGCTTGCGTCCGGGCTTGGCCGGGGGTTCGCCAATGCCCAGCTGATCACGCATCACTTTCGGGCGGACTTCTTCGACCTCGCCGGGCTTCAGGCTGCCCAGTTGGAACGGGCCATAGCTCAGCCGGATCAACCGGTTCACCTTGAGCCCGATGGCCTCCATGGCACGGCGGATCTCGCGGTTCTTGCCCTCTCGCAGGCCCACGGTCGCCCAAGCGTTGGCGCCTTGCTGGCGGTCCAGCGTCACCTGCATCGGCTGGTAGCGCAGGCCATCGACTTCGATCCCCTTGCGCAGGGGCTCCAGGTCGGTCTCGCTTGGCGTTCCGTGGATGCGGACGCGGTAGCGGCGCAGCCACCCGGTCGAGGGCAGCTCCATCCGCCGTTTGAGCCCGCCATCATTGGTCAGCAGCAAAAGCCCTTCCGAGTTCAGGTCCAGACGTCCGACGCTCATCACGCGGGGCAGGTCTTCGGGCAGGGCGGCAAAGACCGTCGGGCGGCCCTTTTCGTCGGATTCGGTTGTCACCAGTCCGGCGGGCTTGTGGTAGATCCAAAGCCGCGGGGCCTCGGGCGTGCGCACGGGCTTTCCGTCCACCAGCACCTTGTCGCGCTCGGTCACATTGAGTGCGGGGCTGTCGATCTTGGCGCCGTTCACGCTGACACGTCCGGCTTCGATCATGCGTTCCGCCTCGCGGCGCGAGGCCACGCCCGCGCGGGAGAGGAACTTGGCGATGCGATCGCCGGGGGGAGGGGTCTGGGTCATGTCCCAGCCCTAGCGCCGCACAGGGGCGGGCGCAATCTTGCATCGCGGCGCCGCGCCGGGCAGGGAAGAACCCATGGAGTTCACGAGCCACATGGACCACGCCCTGGAAGAGGCCCGCGCCGCCGCCGCACGCGGCGAAGTGCCCGTGGGCGCTGTGGTCGTGTCTGCCGACGGTGAGGTCCTTGCGTCGGCCGGGAACCGCACCCGTGAGCTCTCCGACCCGACCGCGCATGCCGAGGTGCTGGCGCTGCGCGCGGCCTGTGCCGCGGTGGGAAGCGACCGGCTGCCCGGCGCGTCGCTCTGGGTCACGCTTGAACCCTGCCCGATGTGCGCGGCGGCGATCAGCTTTGCCCGGATCGCGCGGCTTTACTATGGCGCAGCCGACCCGAAATCGGGCGGCGTGGCGCAGGGTCCGCGCGTGTTCGCCCATCTGCAGTGCCACCACCGTCCCGAGGTGATCGACGGGATTCGGGAGCCCGAATGTCAGGCGCTCTTGCGGGAGTTCTTCGCCGCAAAACGGTAGCGGCGGAGGGGACTGCGGCCCGCGTTCCGCAGTGTTCCGCAACCATGCGTCAAGCCGTGACGTAGGGAGAATCAGATCGGAGTCTCGTCGCGTCTCATTCGAAAAAATGTCGGAAATCAGCACTTTTTGTCGTTTTTGATGCCTGTCAACCCGTTTGATGTGGTTGCAAACCGCGAATTGCCCCGCTTTAGTTTGTCTCGACGGGCGGAGCCAACCGCCACGCGAACCAAAACAGGGAGGCCGGATGGCCCAGACAGATACGGACGCGGCATTCGTCGAATTCGAACGAGTGCAAAAGAGTTACGATGGCGAAACGCTGGTCGTGAAAGATCTCAACCTGACCATGCCCAAGGGAGAGTTTCTGACGATGCTCGGGCCGTCGGGTTCCGGCAAGACGACGTGCCTGATGATGCTGGCGGGGTTCGAAACCGCAACCCATGGTGACATTCGCCTGCGCGGCCAGTCGATCAACAATATCCCCCCGCACAAGCGCGGCATCGGGATGGTGTTCCAGAACTACGCACTTTTCCCGCACATGACCGTGGCCGAAAACCTGGCCTTCCCGCTCGAAGTGCGCGGCATGGGGAAATCCGAGCGCGAAGAAAAGATCATGCGCGCGCTCGATATGGTTGAAATGGGCGCCTTTGGCGGGCGTCGCCCCGCGCAGATGTCCGGCGGTCAGCAGCAGCGGATCGCTCTGGCGCGGGCCCTGGTGTTCGAACCCGAGCTGGTGCTCATGGACGAACCGCTTGGCGCGCTCGACAAGCAGCTTCGTGAAAACCTTCAGTTCGAAATCACCCATCTGGCGCACCGTCTGGGCATCACCGTGGTCTACGTGACCCACGACCAGACCGAAGCGCTGACCATGTCGGACCGCGTGGCCGTGTTCGACGATGGCCGCATTCAGCAGCTCGCTCCGCCGGACCAGCTTTATGAAGAGCCGGAAAACAGCTTCGTTGCCCAGTTCATCGGGGAAAACAACACGCTGAGCGGTGTGGTCGAGACGATCAGCGGCGATCAGTGCACTGTGCGGCTCGACGATGGTGAGATCATCGACGCAAAGCCGGTGAACGTGTCGCAAGTGGGGGAGCGCACCACTGTGTCGATCCGCCCCGAACGGGTCGAATACGACAAGACCCGCCTGCACCCCGATGCGCATACGCTCAAGGCCGAGGTGCTGGAATTCATCTACATGGGCGACATCTATCGCACGCGGCTGCGCGTCGCTGGCAATGATGATTTCATCATCAAGACCCGGAACGCGCCGGATCAGCGTCGCCTGAAACCGGGTGAGCAGATCGAAATCGGTTGGCTGCCCGAAGACTGCCGGGCGCTCGACGCCTAATCGTTTGCCGCCCGGTTTTCCGGAGACCGGGCGGACTCCAAGAGCAATCCGGGTAACCAACGGGAGTAAGCTATGAAGCTCACCAAGACCCTTGTCGCCACCTCGGCGATCGTGGCCGCGGGCTCTGTGTTCGCTGAGGACATGGCCAATGAAATGACCATCGTCAGCTGGGGCGGCGCCTACCAGTCCTCGCAGGTCAACGCCTATGTTGAACCCTACAAGGAAATGCACCCCGAGCTGACCGTCGTCACCGACGAAAGCTCCGCCGATGCCGTGACCAAGCTGCGCGCCATGGCCGAAGCGGGCAACATCACCTGGGACCTGGTCGATGTCGTGGCCTCTGACGCCATTCGTCTGTGCGACGAAGGCCTGGCGATGGAAATCGACGCCGACACCATGCTGGCCGATGCGCCGGACGGCACCAAGGCCTCCGAAGATTTCGGCGACCTGCTGGTTTCCGACTGCTTCATCCCGCAGATCGTCTATTCGACCACCGTCGGCTACCGCACCGACATGGTGGGCGACACGCCCCCCAGCTCCATCTGCGATCTGTTCGATCTGGAGACCTATCCGGGCAAGCGTGCGCTGCAGAAGCGTCCGATCGACAACATGGAATGGGCGCTCTACTGCGATGGCGTCGCCAAGGAAGACCTGTACGACGTGCTGGGCGAAGACGGCGGCGTGGAACGCGCCCTGGCCAAGCTCGACACGATCAAGGATCAGGTCGTGTGGTGGTCCGCCGGTGCCGAAACCCCGCAGCTTCTGGCTGACGGCGAAGTCGTGATGGGCTCCACCTTCAACGGTCGTCTGTTCTCCGCCATCGCGGAACAGGGTCAGCCGATTGGTATGCTCTGGGACATGCAGTCCTTCGACCTGGACGGCTGGATCATCCCCGCCGATCTGCCCGAAGACCGCCTGGCCCGCGTGAAGGACTTCCTGTTCTTCGCCACCGACACCCAGCGTCTGGCCGATCAGGCCAAGTACATCTCCTACGGCCCGGCGCGGGTTTCCTCCGCACCGCTCGTGGGCAAGCACGAAGAGCTGGGCATCGACATGGCCCCGCATATGCCGACCGACCCGGCCAATGCGGGCAATGTGCACAACTATGACTACACCTGGTGGGCCGACTACCGCGACGACATCGACGCGAAGTTCCAGGCCTGGCTGCTGCAGTAAGGCGTAGCCTGACACCATTCGGGCCGGGCTCCTGCGGGGGCCCGGCTCCCCACATCCAAGGCGGAGACCATCCATGCCCAAAGGCTACCTTATCGGCCACATCACGGTGACCAACCCCGACGCGTACAAGGAGTATGTGGAGCGTGACACGCCCATCCTTGAGGGCTACGGCGGCAAGTTCATCGTGCGCGGCGGCCAGAGCGAAGCCCCGGAAGGCCCGATGAAGGACCGCCATGTGGTTGTCGAATTCCCCAGCTTCGAAGACGCGAAGCGGGCGTATTATTCGGATGAGTATCAAGAGGTTCTGAAGATCCGCACGGCGAATGCCCAAAGCGATATCATCCTTGTGGAGGGCACCTGATCATGAGCGACGCAAGCGATACCGACGGCGTGGTGCTGGCCGCGGACGGACGGCCCCTGAAGGAAAGCCTTCGCCGCGCCCTGCGCCAACAGAAGATCCGCGCCGTGGCGCTTGTCCTGCCGCTGCTGATCTTCGTGATCGTCAGCTTCATCATGCCCATCGGCTCGATGCTGTGGCGGTCGGTGACCAACACCGCAGGCACCATCGACCAGCCCGGCGGCGGCGAGCGCGCGGCTTTCATGACGGAAGTTCTGCCCAATGTCGGCCAGGCCCTCGCCGATTGGGACCCGGCCAGCGGCGAGATGCCGTCCGAGGCCGTCTTTGCCGCCATGGCCACGGATCTGACCGCGGCCTTCGATGCCAAGAACCACACCCAGATCGGGCGGCGGTTCAATTATGAAACCCCGGGCATGTCGTCGCTTTTCCGCAAATCGGGGCGCAAGGTCTCCCGGATGGAGGAGCCGCCCTACCGCGAGCAGTTCCTCGACATCGACGATGACTGGGGCCGCGTGGATTACTGGGCGACGATCAAGGCCAATTCCGGGAATTTCACGTCCAGCTACTACATCGCCGCCGTGGACGGAGAGCGCACCCAGGACGGCGTGCAGCTCAAGGAATCCGATCAGCGCATCTATCAAAAACTGATGTTCCGCACGCTCTGGCTGTCGCTGCTCATCACGTTTTGTACGCTGGTGCTGGGCTATCCCATCGCCTGGCTTCTGGCGGATCTGCCTTCACGGGCATCGAACCTGCTTTTGATCCTGGTGCTGTTGCCGTTCTGGACATCGCTTCTGGTGCGAACATCGGCGTGGAAGATCCTGTTGCAGGAACAGGGCGTCATCAACAACATCTGGGTGGCGCTGACCGGGGCCGAACGGCTGAGCCTGATCAACAATCAGCTTGGGGTGGTGATCGCGATGACCCACATCCTTCTGCCGTTCATGATCCTGCCGCTCTATTCTGTGATGAAAACGATCCCGCCGACCTATCTGCGCGCGGCAAAATCGCTCGGGGCGAGCAACTGGACCGCCTTCTGGCGGGTCTATTTCCCGCAAACAACGCCGGGGATCGGGGCTGGCGCGCTGCTCGTCTTCATCCTGGCGGTGGGCTATTTCATCACGCCCGAAATCGTCGGCGGTGCCGATGGCACCTTCATCTCGAACCGCATCTACTACCAGTTCTCCACCGCTGGAAACTGGGGACTGGCGGCAGCGCTCGGATCGCTGATGCTGATCGTCGTCCTGATGCTCTATTGGCTCTACGACAAGTTCGTGGGCATTGATAACGTGAAGCTGGGGTAAGTCATGGCTACGCAACTACAACCCTACGCCACCCTTGGTCAGCGCATCTGGTTCTACGCGTTCCGCGTGATCTGCGCGCTGATCTTCCTGTACCTCATCATCCCGATCCTGGTGGTGATCCCGCTGTCCTTCAACGCGCAGGATTTCTTCACCTTCACGCCCGAGATGCTGCGGCTGGACCCGGCGGGCTATTCGCTCAAGCACTATCGCGATTTCCTTGGGGCGAATGGCGATACGAGCTGGCTGCAGGCCTTCAAGAACTCGCTCCTGATCGCGCCGCTCGCGACGCTGATCTCGGTCAGCCTGGGCACGCTGGCGGCCATCGGCCTGACGCAGCCGCATATGCCCTATCGCCGCCCGATCATGGCGCTGCTCATCTCTCCGATGATCGTGCCGCTGATCATCACTTCGGCGGGGATGTTCTTCTTCTACAGCTCCATCGGGCTTCAGGGCACCTATATCGGCGTCGTGCTGGCCCATGCGGTGCTGGGCATTCCCTTTGTAATCATCACCGTGACGGCGACGCTGGCGGGGTTTGACCGCTCGCTGACCCGCGCGGCGGCGAACCTGGGTGCGGGCCCGGTGAAGACGTTCTTCTCCGTGCAGATGCCGCTGATCCTTCCGGGGGTGATTTCGGGCGGGCTGTTCGCGTTTATCACCTCCTTCGATGAGGTGGTCGTGGTGCTGCTGGTCGGCTCCGCTGGGCAAAAAACGCTGCCCTGGCAGATGTTCATCGGCCTGCGCGAGCAGATTTCCCCGACCATCCTGGCCGTGGCCACGATCCTCGTGGTGATCTCTGTCGCTCTTCTGACCACGGTCGAGCTTCTGCGCCGCCGGTCGGAGCGGCTGCGAGGCATGACGCCGAGCTGATCGGTCCAACATGACGTCGCAAGCGCCCGCCCATTTCGGCGGGCGCTTGTCGTTTGGAGCCCCCTCTGAGCCTTCCCTTCCCAGTTCGGGGGGCGTAGCGTCCGGGGCATGCGCCCGGTCGCCTCATGGCGGGCGCGTGCCCTCCCGTTCCGACCAAGGAGACACCGATGACCAACCCTTTGCGGGCCGACTGGGCCACCCCCTACGAGCTTCCGCCGTTCGACCGGATCGACGACGGCGACTTTGCCCCTGCCTTTGACGCGGCTCTGGATGAGGCCCGTGCCAACATCGCCGCCATTGCCGACACCGCCGAGGCCCCGAGCTTTGCCAATACCTGCGAGGCGCTTGAGCGGGCGGATGCGCCGCTCGACAAGGTGTTGGCGCCGTTCTTCACGCTGCTGGGCACCTGCGCCAATGAGGCGCGTGAGGCTCTGGCGCGCGACATCTCTCCGCGCCTGGCCGCCTATGCCAGCGAGGTTGCCATGAACGCGCCGCTGTTTGCGCGGCTCGACGCCCTGTGGGAGGCGCGCGAGACGCTCGATCTGACGCCGGAACAGGCGCGCCTTCTGGAGAAGCAGCATCGCAGGTTCACCCGCTCCGGGGCGCGGCTTGAGGGGGCGGAGGCCGAGCGGCTTAAGCAGATCATGGCCCGCCTGGCCGAGCTGGGAACCAGCTTCACGCAAGCGATGGTCGCGGATGAGCGCAATTGGTCCATGACCCTGGCTCCCGAAGACCTCTCCCCGCTGCCCGCCTTCTTGCAGGGGGCAGCCACAGCGGCGGGCGATGGCACCCCGATCATCACCCTGTCGCGGTCTCTGATCGTGCCGTTTCTGCAATTCAGCCCGAACCGGGCGCTGCGCCAGAAAGCCTTTGATGCCTGGACCGCGCGCGGCGTGGGGCAGGGGGAAGACAACCGCGCCCGCGCCGCCGAAACGCTGAAACTGCGCGCTGAGCGTGCCGTGCTTTTGGGCTATGACAGCTTTGCCGATTTCAAGCTGGAGCATGAGATGGCCAGCAATCCCGGCGCCGTGCGTGATCTGCTGATGCAGGTCTGGGCCCCGGCCAGGGCCGCCGCCGAGGCCGATCAGGCGATCCTGACAGAGCGGCTCCGCGCTGATGGCGAAACCGGCCCGCTGGAGCCCTGGGACTGGCGCTACTATTCTGAGGCGCGGCGCAAGGAGGAGCATGATCTCGATGAGGCGGAGCTGAAGCCCTATTTCCAGCTCGACCGCATGATCGAGGCGGTGTTCGACACGGCCCACCGGCTCTTTGGGATCGAGGCGACGCCCGTGGAGGCGCCGCTCTGGCATGACGATTGCCGCGCCTGGGAAATGACCAGAAATGGCGAATTTCTGGCGCTTTTCATCGGAGACTACTTCGCCCGGCCGGGCAAGCGCTCCGGCGCGTGGTGCAGCGCGCTGCGCCCGCAACAGAAGCTGGCCGGAGATATCCGCCCGATCGTGGTGAACGTTTGCAACTTTGCCAAATCGGACCCGGCGCTGCTGTCTTATGACGATGCCAGCACCCTGTTCCACGAATTCGGCCACGCCCTGCATCAGATGCTGTCGGATGTGACTTATGAGAGCCTCTCGGGCACCTCGGTCGCGCGGGACTTCGTGGAACTGCCGAGCCAGCTACTGGAGCACTGGCTGGACCAGCCCGCGCTTCTGGACCGCTTCGCCACCCATGTGGAGACCGGCGCCCCCATGCCCGAGGCGCTGCGCGACCGGCTGCTGGCGGCGCGCAGCTATGATGCCGGGTTTGACACGGTGGAATATCTCGCCTCTGCTCTGGTCGATTTGGGTTTCCACGATAGCCCGCCCCCGGCGGACCCGATGCAGCGTCAGGCCGAAATCCTGGACGAGATCGGCTTACCCCGCGCCATCGCCATGCGCCACGCGACGCCGAACTTCGCCCATGTCTTCTCGGGCGATGGGTATTCTTCCGGCTACTACAGCTACATGTGGTCCGAGGTGATGGACGCTGACGCGTTCGAGGCGTTCGAGGAAACCGGAGACGTGTTCGACCCGGACACTGCTAAGCGGCTGGAGGATGAGATCCTGTCGCGCGGCGGGACGGTGGATGAGGCAACGGCCTACACCGCCTTTCGGGGCCGGATGCCGGGGGTTGGGCCTTTGCTCAAGGGGCGGGGGCTGGCATGAGCCGCCCCGCGCCCGGCACCCGCGCAGATTACGCGGCGTTTTCCACCCACGCGACCCGGTGGCGGGACAATGACGTCTATGGCCATCTCAACAATGTGGTCCATTATGAGCTGTTCGACGCCGCCGTGAACGGGTGGCTGATCGGGCAGGGGCTGCTCGACCCGCTGGGCGGCGCGCAGATCGGCTTGGTCGTGGAAACCGGTTGTCGCTATCACGCGGAGCTGGGCTTCCCCGAACCTGTGGCGGCGGGGATCCGGGTGGCGAAGCTGGGCACGTCTTCGGTCCGCTATGAGATCGGACTGTTCGGCGGCGATGCGGAGAGCGCCGCCGCCGAAGGGTTCTTTGTCCATGTCTATGTCGACGCGCAGACCCGCCGACCGGTGCCGCTCTCTGCGGAGCTGGGGGCAGGGCTGGAAAGGCTGGTGCAGGCTCCGCGCTGAAGGCACGGGGGGCGGGGGCTTCGCCCCCCGGCGCGGAGCGCGCCTCCCCCCAAGGTATTTGGACAAATAAGAAGATCCGGGAAGCTCCGGTTGGGGCCTTTCGCTGAGTGGCCAGGTTTTTCTGGCGCCGGGGTCCCATCTTTGCCAGGCTTTGATCCTGTGGAGCAGAGCGGGGGATCGGCATGATCGGCTACACGATGGTGGGCACGGATGACCTGGAAAGAGCCAAGGCCTTTTACGATCCGCTGTTTGAACGCATGGGGCTGTCGCCCTGCTATGCAGATGCGAAGGTTGTTTCCTGGGGGGACAGGCAGGATGAGACGGTGCCGCGCTTCTTTGCCTGTCACCCGTATGACGAACGCCCCGCCAGCGTGGGGAATGGCGCAATGACCGCGTTTCGGGTGAAAAGCGCCTCCGATGTCGACTGGCTTTATCACAGCGCGATGGCCGCCGGGGGCACCGACGAAGGCAAGCCGGGATTTCGCCCCGAAAGCTATGGTGACAAATTCTATGTCGCCTATGTGCGCGACCTCGACGGCAATAAGCTGGCCTTTGCGTGCTACGACGGCAAGGCCAATCCCTGATCGGGAAGGCCCCGAGAGGCCAATAGAAAAGGGCGCCCCGAGAGGCGCCCTTTGTTCGTTTGAGACGGCTGAGGCTTACGCGGCCTCGGCGTCCTTGCCGAAGCGGCCGTAGAAGCTCTGGCCCTTTTCGGCCATCTCGCGCAGCAGGGCGGGGCACTTGAAGCGCTCGCCATAGGCGGCTTCCAGCTCGTCGCAGCGGGCGGCGGCATAGGCGCTGCCCAGCATGTCGAGCCAGCTGAACGGACCGCCGGACCACGGCGCAAAGCCCCAGCCGAGGATCGCGCCGACATCGCCTTCGCGGATGTCTTCCAGCACGCCTTCTTCCAGAGCGCGCACTGCTTCGAGCACCTGAGAGAACATCAGGCGGTGCTGCACGTCGATCAGGGAAATGTCGTTCCCTTCATCGAGATACTTGTCGCGCAGACCCTGCCAGATGCCTTCCCGCTTGCCGGCGTCATCATAGCTGTAGAAGCCCGCCTTGGATTTGCGGCCCAGGCGGCCTTCGTCGAACAGCCAGAACAGCAGCTCGTCGGTGGTTTCGTCATAGGCGTCGCCCATCGCGGCCTTGGTCGCCTTGGCGATCTTCACGCCCAGATCAATCGACGTTTCGTCATTGAGCTGGAGCGGGCCCAGCGGGAAGCCCATGTTCTTGGCCGCGTTTTCGATCAGCGCGGGTTCGACCCCTTCGGTGACCATGCGCTGCCCCTCGTTGATGTAGGGGATGATGCAGCGGTTGGCGTAGAAGAAGCGCGCGTCATTGACGACGATCGGCGTTTTGCGGATCTGGCGGACATAGTCGAGCGACTTGGCCACGGCCCGCGGGCCGGTTTCCTTGCCCTTGATGATCTCCACCAGAGCCATCTTCTCAACGGGGGAGAAGAAGTGGATGCCGATGAACTGCTCAGGCCGCACAGAGGCCTTCGCCAGGTCCGAGATCGGCAGGGTCGAGGTGTTGGTGGCAAAGATGCAGTCTTCGCCCACGACAGCCTCAACGGCCTTGGTCACTTCGGCCTTGATCGCCGGGTCTTCGAACACCGCCTCGATGATCAGATCGCAGCCCTTGAGCGCGTCGTAATCGGTGGTGGCGGTGATGCGGGACAGGACCTGCTCTTTCTTCTCGGGCGTGGCTTTGCCGCGCTTGATGCCCTTGTCGAAGAAGCTGGCAGTGTAGTCCTTACCGCGATCGGCGGCCTCCTGCTTCTGGTCGATCAGGACAACTTCGATCCCGGCCTGAGCCGACACCAGAGCAATCCCGGCGCCCATCATGCCCGCGCCCATGACGCCGACCTTCTTGACGGTTTCATCGGCCACATCGGGACGGTTCGCGCCTTTTTCCAAAGCACCCTTGTTGATGAAGAGCGAGCGGATCATCGCGCCCGAGGACGGGTTCATCAGCACATTGGTGAACCAGCGGGCTTCGATCTGAAGCGCGGTGTCAAACGGCACCTGCATGCCTTCATAGACCGCCGACAGCAGCGCCTTGGCCGCCGGATAGACGCCTTTGGTGTTGCCGTTCACCATCGCGTTGGCGCCGACCATGGTCATGAAACCAGCCGGGTGATACGGCGCGCCGCCGGGGATCTTGTAGCCCTTCTCGTCCCAAGGCTTCACGATCTTGGGTTCGGACAGAACCCATTCCTTGGCCGCGGCGACCGGATCGTCCACGACTTCGTCGATGATGCCTGCGGATTTCGCCTTGGCCGGGTTCGACAGCTTGCCCTGCAGAAGGTAGGGGCTGGCGGTCATGGCGCCCATCTTGCGCACGAGGCGGGTGGTGCCGCCCGCGCCGGGGAAGATGCCGACCATGATTTCCGGCAGGCCGATCTTGGCCTTCGGGTTGTCGGCGGCAAAGATGCGGTGGCAGGACAAAGGCAGCTCAAGCCCGATGCCCAGAGCCGTGCCGGGCAGGGCCGCCGCGATCGGCTTGCCGCCCTTGTTGGTCTTGGGATCCATGCCCGCGCGTTCGATCTTGCGCAGCAGGTGGTGCAGATTCATGACCCCGTCGAACACGCCTTGCGCGCCGCCGGTTTCCTTCATGCCAGCGATGACATTCAGGTCCATGCCCGCCGCGAAGTCCGGCTTGCCCGAGGTGATGACAATGCCTTTGACGGCATCATCGGCCAGGGCGTCTTCGATCAGCCCGTCCAGAACTGCGGCTGCTTCGGTGTTGAGCACGTTCATGCTCTTGCCTTCGCAGTCCCAGGTGATGAGAGCGACGCCGTCGGCGCCTTTTTCCATGGTGAAGTCAGTCATGCGAATGGCTCCTTACACGCGTTCGATGATGGTGGCCGCGCCCATGCCGGACGCAACGCACAAGGTGGCAAGGCCGGTGGAGAGGTCGCGCCGCTCCAGCTCGTCCAGAAGGGTGCCGATGATGATCGCGCCCGACGCGCCCAGCGGGTGACCCATGGCAATGGCGCCGCCGTTCACGTTGAGGATGTCGTGATCCACGTTGAAGTGCTGCATGAACAGCAGGACGACGGCCGAGAAGGCCTCGTTGACTTCAAAAAGATCAATGTCCCCGATGGACATGCCGCTGTCGGCCAGGATCTTCTCGGTCACGGGCACGGGGCCGGTGAGCATGATGGTCGGATCGGTGCCGATCTTGGCGGTGGAGCGAATGCGCGCGCGCGGGGTGAGGCCCCATTTCTCGCCAAACTCCTTGTTGCCGATCAGAACGCCAGCAGAACCATCCACAATGCCCGAGCTGTTGCCCGCGTGGTGGATGTGGTTGATCGACTCAAGGTGCGGGTATTTCATCAGCGCCACGGTGTCGAAGCCGGGCATGACTTCGCCCTGCTCCTTGAACGAGGCCTTCAGGCCGCCCAGAGCCTCCACGGTGGTGCCGGGGCGCATGTATTCATCGCGCGCCAGGATGGTCAGGCCATTGGCGTCCTTGACCGGAACGATGGAGTTGTCAAAACGCCCGGCTTCCCACGCGGCGGCCGCGCGGTTCTGGCTTTCGACGGCGAAGGCGTCGGCCTGTTCGCGGGTGATGCCGTATTGGGTGGCGATGATGTCGGCGGAAATGCCCTGAGGCACGAAGTTATGCGCCATCGCAACGGTCGGATCGACCGCAACAGCGGCCCCGTCCGAGCCCATGGCCACGCGGCTCATCATCTCCACACCGCCGGCGATATAGCCGTCACCGGCGCCGCCTTTGACCTGGTTCGCGGCCAGGTTCACAGCTTCCATGCCCGAGGCGCAGAAGCGGTTGATGGACAGGCCGGGGATGCGCTCATCCAGGTCAGAGGCCAGAACGGCGGTCCGGGCCAGGCAGCCGCCTTGCTCCATCACCTGGGTGGCGTTGCCCCAGATCACGTCCTCGACAGCATGGCCTTCCAGCCCGTTGCGCTCCTTGAGCGCGTCCAGCATCAGCGCGGAAATCCGAACGCTGGTCACTTCGTGTAGGGAGCCGTCCTTGCGGCCCTTGCCGCGCGGGCTGCGCACGTGGTCGTAGATATAGACGTCGGTCATTGCAGTCCTTTCCTTTGCATTGGTTTAGGCGCGGTCGCTTGGGCGGCCGGGCATGAGGTCGTAAGGGTGTTTCCAGCCGGGCAGGGCGCTGATGCGCTCCAGCCAGGCGTCGATGGCGGGGTAGTCGGAACGATCGAAGGTGAAGGGCTCGTCGTAGAAGAGGTAGCCCGCGCAGGACAGATCGGCGATGGTCACTCGGTCCCCAACCAGCCAGTCCGCGCCGTCGAGCGCGCGGTTCATCACCTTGAGCCCGGAGGCCAACCGCATGGCGAGCCAGTCTTCGGCGCCCTGGTTGCGCTTGCTGGCGGGCAGGAAATTCATGTTGAACCGCAGCGGCCCGGCGGTGCCGGAAATCTTGTGGTTGTCGAAAAACATCCACCGCAGCACCTCGCGGCGTTCATCGGCGCTCTGCCCGCCCAGCTTGCCGGTCTTGGAGGAGACGTAATCCATGATCACGGCGGATTGGGTGAGGACGGTTTCCCCGTCTTCGAGCACCGGAACCTCGCCCATGGCGTTGAGCGCGCGGAACTCTGGGCTGCGGGTGGCGCCGTGGAAGAAATCGACAAAGACCGGGGTCCAGTCGACCCCTGCCAGTTCCAGCGTCAGCGCGGCCTTATAGGCGTTTCCGCTCTCTCCGAAGCAATGCAGTTTCATCTTTTCGCGCCCTCCCCTGACGCTTGTTCCTCTTGGCGAAGCGCCGGGGGTTTCACACCCCCGGACCCCCGTGAGGTACTTTGACAAATAAGAAGGAGATTAGGGGCGCGTTAAGGTTAACGTGCTTCTCTTTAAGCGCGGTACAGGCTGAGGAGCCGATGACCGCCAAATGAGAAGGTCCCGCTTTGGCCCGGATGCCTCTTCTTGGCGGGCTGGGGCGGGGCTGATCCCTGATCTTCTTATTTGTCCAAATACCTCCGCCGGAGGCGGTCCGACGTAGACCGCTTGCGGCGCGATTAGCGTTTTCGGTCCTCCAGTTCGGAGTTGAACAACCGCATACGGTGTCCAAAGGTTTCATCGTCGATCACGCTGGACCAGTTCTCGAACAGAAAGGACAGCAGCTCACCCTCTTCCAGCCCGGCCTCGGCGCTGACTTTGCGCAGGCGACGGTAGCCATCTTCCGTCATGGCGACGGGGAAACGGCGGGTTAGGCGGAAGCGTTTGGGCATGGTCTCCTCCAGGAAAAACCCCGGGCGCCCTCTCCTAGGCGCCCGGGGTCTGAGATCAGAAGTGGTCGGCGGCCAGGGTCATCACCGGATCGGCGCCGCTTTCGATGCGCGCAAGGTGCATGCCCGTGGCCGGCAGGTGGCGCGCCATGTAGTAGCGGCCGGTTTCGATCTTGGCCTCAAGCCAGGCATCGTCACCGCCCTGACCTTTGGCCGCCTCGGCGGCCTGGGCCATTTGCGCCCACATGTAGCCAAGGCAGACATGGCCGAACATATGCATGAAGTCATTGGAGCCCGACAGCGCGGCATTCGGGTTCTTCATGCCCTGCTGCATGAAGAACATGCCTGCGGCCTGAAGGTCCTTGGACGCTTGCTTGAGCGGCTCGATGAACTGCTTGGCAAACGCGGTGTCGCCGCTGTTTTCCTTGCAGTAGTTCCGCACCATCTCGAAGAAGGCCATGACGTGCTTGCCGCCATCCTGAGCCAGCTTGCGGCCCACGAGGTCGAGCGCCTGAACGCCGTTGGCGCCTTCATAGATCATGGCGATCCGGGCATCGCGCACGAACTGGCCCATGCCCCATTCGTCGATATAGCCGTGGCCGCCGAAGACCTGCTGGGCCTGCACGGTCATGTCGAAGCCCTTGTCGGTCAGGAAGCCTTTGATGACCGGGGTCATCAGAGACACGAGCCCGTCCGCATCGGCATCACCGGAGCGGTGCGCGCGGTCGATCAGGTTGGCGCCCCAGAGGATGAACGCACGGCCACCCTCAATGAAGCTCTTCTGATCGAGCAGCGAGCGGCGGATATCGGGGTGGACGATCAGCGGATCGGCGGGGCCTTCGGGGTTTTCGACACCGGTGACGGCGCGACCCTGAAGACGGTCCTTGGCGTAGATCACGGCATTCTCGTAGGCGACAGCAGCCTGAGACAGGCCCTGCATGCCAACGCCCAGGCGGGCTTCGTTCATCATGGTGAACATGGCGCGCATGCCTTTGTGCTCCTGGCCAAGCAGGTAGCCGGTCGCCTCGTCATAGTTCATGACGCAGGTGGAGTTGCCGTGGATGCCCATCTTTTCTTCGAGCTTGCCACAGGACACGCCGTTGCGCGCGCCGGGGGTGCCATCTTCGTTCAGCACGAATTTCGGCACGATGAAGAGCGACACGCCCTTGATGCCATCGGGGCCGCCGGGGATCTTGGCCAGCACGAGGTGGATGATGTTCTCCGACATGTCGTGTTCGCCAGCGGAGATGAAGATCTTCTGGCCGCTGACCTTGTAGCTGCCATCGGCCTGAGGTTCGGCCTTGGTGCGCATCATGCCCAGATCCGTGCCGCAATGGGGCTCGGTCAGGTTCATGGTGCCGGTCCATTCGCAGGACACCATCTTGGGCAGGTAGGTCGTCTTCTGCTCTTCGGTGCCGTGGGCGAGGATCGCGGAGGCCGCGCCGTGGGTCAGGCCCTGATACATGGTGAAGGACTGGTTCGCGGCGGAGAACATCTCTCCGACAGCGGAGCCGACCACCTGGGGCATGTTCTGGCCGCCATACTGCTCGGGCATGTCGAGCCCGGTCCAGCCGCCTTCACGCACCTGATCGAAGGCGCCTTTGAAGCCCTCCGGCGGACGCACGACGCCGTTTTCCAGCGTGCAGCCCTGCTGATCGCCGACGGCGTTCAGGGGGTGCAGCACTTCGGAAGCCAGTTTGCCAGCTTCGCCAAGGATGGCGGCGGTGAAGTCGCGGTCCAGATCTGCAAAGCCGTCGATGTCCTGTTCGGAAATCTTAAACAAGTCGTGCAGCAGGAACTGCATGTCCTGAACTGGCGGCGTGTAGGTCGTCATGTGGTGAGCCCTCCCCTGGGTACTTCTAAGGTCTGTGTGCTTATTCTGCGGCCGTCGATTGGGGTGCGTTCAGCATCCCTTCGACATGGTTGATCTGGTTGCGCAGGTCGTCGATCGCCTCATCGAGAGCGACGCGCTGGCTTTCCAGTTCGGCCAAGTGTTTGCGCGCTGTGTCCAGCGTCAGAGCAAGCTGCGTCTGATGGTCGCGTTCGTCATAGAGATCGAGAAGTTGACGAATTTCCTCGAGCGGGAAGCCGAACCGCTTGCCGCGCAGGATCAGCTTGAGTCGGGCGCGGTCGCGTTTCGTGAACAGCCGTTTTTGACCCTCACGGATCGGGAACAGCAGTTCCTTCTGCTCGTAGAAGCGAAGGGTGCGGGGCGTTACGTCGAACGCATCGCACATTTCGCGGATGGTCATCGTCTCTTCCGTCATACAGCGGTCCTCACAACTTACGGAGGACAAAATGCGGATTCGCCACTTTGAGACAAGTTAAACTTACGTGAACGTCAACGTAACGTGACGTCAGAGGTCAGGCCGAAAAGCGGTCAGGCTTTGAGGTCGCGGGCGACTTCGTCGCGCAGTCCGCGCAGTTCGGTTATTGTCTCTTCTAGCTGGTTTTTTTGGCTTTCGAGCTCTTCCAGCTTGTTGGAGGCGTGCTCCACCAGCGTCTCCATCTGTACCCGTGATCCGCGCTGCTCGTAGAGCTCCAGCCACTGACGGATTTCCTCCAGCGAGAATCCCCAGCGGCGTCCGCGCAGGATCAGCACCATGCGTGCCTGATCGCGAGATGAATAGAACCGTGAGCGTCCCTCACGGCGTGGGGACAGCAGCTCGATATACTCGTAGTAACGTAGCGTGCGCGGCGTTACATCGAACTTTGCGCACATTTCCTTGAAAGAGAGGGTATCGTCGCTCATGGATCTCAGTGTGTGAGGTGGTCTTGTTGTGCCCGCCGCAGCCGGTGCTTTGCAAAGCTTATGCGCTCACTGGCTTCGGGGCAACCAGCTTGACCCATGCGTCACTCTTGCTTTGCCCGCTCCGCAAGACCATGCTGACCCCGTTTGCAATCACGAGGTGACCCGATGGTGCAATCCACGGTAGATAAGGCGAAGATCGCTCGTCAGTTCCTGTCCGCGATCCCGCATGCCAAGGCGCTCGGGATTCAGCTGGAGCATCTGGGCGAAGGGGAAGGGCGCATGTCGATCCCCTATGACGACCGCCTGGTCGGAGACCCGGACACCGGCGTGATCCATGGCGGAGCGGTTTCCGCATTGATTGACACCTGCGCGGGGATTGCCGTGATGTCGCATCCTTCGGGCCCTGCGGGCACGGCGACGCTGGATCTGCGGATCGACTACATGCGCGGCGCCACCCCCGGGCAGAGGGTCACCGCCCACGCCACCTGCTATCACATCACGCGCACCGTTGCCTTCGTGCGCGCCACCGCCACCGATGAGGACGAAAGCGCGCCTGTGGCCACGGCCCATGGTGCCTTTACCATCGAAAGGGGGTTCGGAAGATGAGCCGTCATCAAAAGAGCCTGCAAGAGATCAAGTCCCGCCGCGACAGCGCTCTGGACGATCTGGTGAGTCGTATCCCCTATGTCGCCTTTTTGGGCATCCGTTTCGATCGGCGCGGGGATGAGCTGACCGCGATCCTGCCCTTCGATGACAAGCTGATCGGGAACCCCATGCTGCCCGCCATTCATGGCGGGGTCACGGCGGCATTTCTGGAAACCGCTGCCGTCATGGAACTGAGCTGGGCCGCCCAGTGGGAGCAAATGGAGAGCGGCGCGGGCGATCAGATGGCCTCCGCTCCGCCGCGCCTGCGGATGCCCAAGACGATCGACTTCACCGTCGACTACCTTCGATCGGGCAAGGCGCGCGATGCCTATGCGCGGGCACGGGTGAACCGGTCCGGGCGGCGCTATGCCTCTGTCCATGTGGAAGCCTGGCAGGACAACCGCGCGCGGCTGTTTGCGCAGGCGACGGGCCATTTCCTGATGCCCCCCGCCGACTGACCCATGGCCGCGCCCGCCCGCGCGGTGACGCATCGCCGCATCCTCGCCATTGCCGGGCCAATCGTGCTGGCCAATGTCACCGTGCCCCTTCTGGGGCTCGTGGATACGGGCGTTGTGGGCCAGATGGGGCGGGCAGAGCCCATTGGTGCCGTGGGCGTGGGGGCGGTGATCCTCTCCGCCTTCTATTGGCTGTTCGGTTTCCTGCGCATGGGCATGACGGGGCTCGCCGCGCAGGCCAGCGGTGAAGGGGACAGCGCGGAAAACGCGGCTCTGCTGGCGCGGGGGCTATTGATCGGGCTTGTCGCGGGCCTCGCGCTGATCGCGCTGCAAGGCCCGCTGCTGTGGGGGGGCTTCCAGGTCTCTCCGGCCAGCGAAGAGGTGGAGACCCTCGCCCGGCACTATGTCGGCATTCGCATCTGGTCCGCTCCGGCGGCGATCATGCTGTATGCCGTCACCGGCTGGCTGATCGCGCAGGAGCGCACGCGCGCGGTGCTGGTGCTTCAGCTTTGGATGAACGGGCTCAATATCGGGCTCGATCTTCTGTTCGTGATGCAGCTTGACTGGGGCGTCGCTGGGGTGGCCCGCGCCAGCTTCCTTGCGGAATGGACCGGGCTCGCGCTTGGGCTCTATATGTGTCGCGGCGCGCTGATGGGGCCAAAGGGCCGCATCTTTGAGCCGGAGCGCCTGCGTCGCATGGCGGTGGTGAACACCGATATTATGATCCGGTCGGTCCTGCTTCAGGCGATTTTCATCAGTTTCCTTCTGCTGGGCGCCCGGTTCGGTGACGTCCCGCTCGCCGCCAATCAGGTGCTGCTCCAGTTTCTTGAGGTGACCGCCTTTGCGCTCGATGGCTTTGCCTTCTCGGCAGAGGCGCTTGTGGGGCAGGCCATGGGCGCGCGTGATCGGGCGGGCCTGCGCCGTGCGGCTGGCATGGCATCGCTGTGGGGGGCGGGGGCCTGCGTGGTTCTGGCCCTTGGCTTTGCTCTGCTTGGGCCATGGGGGATCGACCGCATGACCACGGCCCAGCCGGTGCGGGATCTGGCGCGCGTCTACTTGCCGTTCATGGTCGCGGCCCCGATCCTGGGCGCGGCCTCGTGGATGCTGGATGGCATCTTCATCGGGGCGACCCGGACCAGGGACATGCGCAACATGATGCTGGTCGCGGCGCTGATCTATCTGATCGCGGTGCTGGCCCTGATGCCGGTCTTCGGCAATGCCGGGCTGTGGATGGCGCTGCTCATCAGCTTTGTGGCGCGCGGGATCACGCTGGGCCTGCGCTACCCGGCGCTTGAGGCGCGTGCCGCGCGCTAGAACCCTTGCCGCGCGGCGCCCAAGCGGCTATGGCCTGCGCTGCCCCAATTCCATGCCGCCTTGCCCAAGGAGCCTCCGATGACCGCGAGCGCCAATCTTAACCTGATGATCAAGACCGCCCGCCGCGCCGGTCGCGCCCTGCTCAAGGATTTCGCGGAGGTCGAGAACCTCCAGGTTTCAGCCAAAGGCCCTGGCGATTTCGTCACCCGCGCCGACCGCGCCGCCGAAGAGCTGATCCGCACCGCGCTGATGGAAGGCCGCCCGACCTATGGCTTCCTGGGCGAAGAGGGCGCGGAGATCGAAGGCGAAGATCCGACCCGCCGTTGGATTGTCGATCCGCTGGACGGCACGACCAACTTCCTGCACGGGATGCCGCATTGGGCAATCTCCATCGCATTGGAGCACAAGGGAAAAATCACCGCAGGCGTGATCTATGACCCGGTGAAGGATGAACTCTTCCACGCTGAAAAGGGCGAGGGTGCCTTCGTCAACAACGCCCGCCTTCGTGTGTCGGGCCGCTCGCGAATGATCGAAAGCGTGTTCGCCACCGGCCTGCCGTTTGGCGGTGGCCGCTATCTGCCCGCCGCGCTGCAGGACCTGGGCCGCCTTCTGCCCGCTTGCGCCGGGGTGCGCCGCTGGGGCGCGGCGTCGCTGGACATGGCCTATGTGGCCGCCGGGCGCTACGAGGGGTTCTGGGAGCGTGGGCTCAAGCCGTGGGACATCGCGGCCGGGATCATCATCGTGCAGGAATCAGGTGGGTTCATCGAGACGATCCGCGAAGATCAGGTTCTGCTCGAAGACGGTCACGTGATCTGCGCCAACCCCGATATTTTCCCGCAATTCGCCAAGGTCATCCGCGCCCGCGAAGCCTGACCCGTGTCAGGCCGCTAAGACTATTTTCTCACCACCGGGACGCGCGTGCGCCGGGTGATCTGCGGCGCCGCCGGGTGCGGGGGATGACCGTGAGTGCGGGTCCAGAACTCCGTCCCGCCGCGCCGCAGCCAGAGCGGCACCGTCAGCACAATGCCCAGCACGAAGCCCCCCGCATGGGCCCAATAGGCCACGCCGCCCATTTCGGGATCGGCGCCAATGCCTCCAAAGAGTTGTAGCGCGAACCACAGCCCCAGCAGGATCCATGCAGGCAGGCTGAAGGTGCGGAAGATGATGATCAGGATCAGCAGAATATCGACCCGCGCTTTGGGGAACATCAGAAGATATCCCCCCATGACCCCGGCAATCGCCCCCGAGGCGCCCACCATCGGCACCTGCGATCCGGGCGACGCTGCCACTTGCGCCAGCCCGGCGCCGACCCCGCAGGCCAGGTAGAACAGCAAGAAGCCTCCATGGCCCATCTGGTCTTCCATGTTGTCGCCGTAGATCCACAGGAACAGCATATTGCCCGCCAGGTGCATGAAGCTGCCATGGAGAAAGGCCGAGGTCACAAGCGCCATCGGGTTTTCGCCATTCATTAGTTGCGCGGGCAGCAGGGCGTAATCATCGTAGAAGCTGCTCAGAGCGGCTTCATTCGTACTGATGCCCAGCGTGCCCAGCCAGATGGCGATATTGATCGCGATCAGGGCCCAGGTGACATAGGGGGTGCGTTCGGCGGGGTTGTGGTCGCGGATCGGAAACATGGGTTGACCCTTGCCCCCGATCCGCGCGGCGTCAAGCCTGCTCCGCCGCGACCTCGGCCAGAAGCGCGGCGTTCCCGCCCGCGGCTGTAGTGTCCACGCAGACATGGCGCTCGGCCAGCACGTGCCCGGCATCGGGCATCGCCGTGACAAGCGCGACCAGCGGCCCGTCGCGCCTGGCAAGCGCCTGTTCATAGGCGCGGGCAGTGTCTTCATCGCCCCACCAGATCACACTGGCCAAGGGGCCGATCCGGCCCAGGGCTTCTGCGTCAAGCGCCCCTGCCACGCGCACCGGCTGCCCCCCAAGGGCTTCCACCGCGCGGGCTTGTTCATTGACCGCCGCCGGGCCGGGGCCAAGGCACAGGACCGGCCCCTTGGGCCAGGCGCTCAGGCGATTGCTCTCCCCGGTGGGGCCGGGCATGTCCTGAACGGCGCCGGGCGCGCCGCGCAGCGGGCGCTCTAGCGCGTCATCGACGGCCTGCGCATCGGCGGTCTCGGTCCACGGCGCGGCCTCGATGCCCGGCGCGGGGGCGCGGAACCGTTCCAGATAGCGGGGGCCGCCCGCTTTGGGACCGGTGCCCGACAGCCCCTCGCCGCCGAAGGGTTGGCTGCCGACGATGGCGCCGATCTGGTTGCGGTTCACATAGGTGTTCCCGCAGTCGATCCGGTCCACGATATGCTGCACCCGGTCGTCGATCCGTGTGTGCAGCCCGAAGGTCAGGCCGAAGCCCTTGGCGTTGATCGCGTCGATCACCTTGTCCAGATCGCGGGCGCGGTAGGTGGCCACATGCAGCACAGGCCCGAAGATCTCGCGCTGCAGAGCCTCGATCCCCGGCAGGCGGATCATGACCGGCGCAACGAAGTGACCTCCTTCGGGCGTTGGCAATTCGTGGATCACCTGTCCGCCCGCGCGGGCGGTGTCGACATGCGCCATGATGCCCGCCTGCGCCTCTTCGCTGATGACCGGCCCGACATCGGTGCTCAGCCGCCAGGGATCGCCCAGCTTGAGCGTATCCATCGCGCCCTTAATCATGGGGATGACGGTTTCGGCCACGTCCTCCTGCACATAGAGCATCCGCAGCGCCGAACACCTTTGCCCGGCGGATTGGAACGCGCTTGCCAGCACGTCGCGCACGGCGGCTTCGGGCAGGGCGGTGCTGTCCACGATCATCGCGTTCAGCCCGCCGGTCTCTGCGATCAGAGGCGTGCCCGGCGCGGCATTGGCGGCCATGGCCTTGCGGATCAGCCGGGCGGTTTCGGTCGATCCGGTGAAGGCGACGCCGTTCACACCAGGGTTCGAGGTCAAAGCCGCGCCTACGTCCCCGGCGCCGGGGATCAGTTGGAACGCCGTGTCCGGCACGCCCGCTTCAAGGATCAACTGCGCGGCGCGGTGAGCGATCAGCGTGGTTTCTTCGGACGGCTTGGCGAGCACCGCGTTGCCCGTCGCCAAAGCCGCCGCGATCTGCCCGGTGAAGATCGCCAGCGGGAAGTTCCACGGGCTGATGCAGACCCAGGTTCCGCGCGCGGCGCGGTCTCCGGCGGTCTCGGCCTCTTTCGCGTAATAGCGCAGGAAATCAACCGCCTCGCGCAGCTCGCCTTCGGCGTCCATCAGGGTCTTTCCGGCTTCGCGTGCGATCAGCGCGAAGAATTCGCCGTAATGCGCCTCGTAGAGGTCCGCGACCTTGTTCAGGATCGCCGCGCGCTCTGCCATCGGGGCATCCCACGGGCGGGCACGGTCAAAGGCCGCCTGAACCGTCGGCGCAGTGCCGTCGATTACGTTGCCGACCACCTGTTCGGGGTGGGCTGGATTGGGCACATCGCGCGCGGTCCCGCTGGGGAGCCCAACGGGCAGAGGGGCGGCTTGCCAGGTCTTGTCCGTAAAGGGCGCCCGGGCCGCGTCGATGGCCGCCAGCGTCGGCGCGTGGGTCAGATCGTGCCCCACAGAGTTGCGACGCCCCGCGAACAGCTCCGGCCCGGTGCGCAGATGCGAGGGATGTCCCAGGTGATCCCACGGATCGGCGGCCACGACCTCGGGCGGGACATCCTCATCCACGATCTGGTTCACGAATGAGGAATTCGCCCCGTTCTCCAGCAGGCGCCGCACCAGATAGGCCAGCAGGTCGCGATGCGCGCCGACCGGCGCATAGATCCGGCAGCGCGTGCCATGATCGGCCATCACGAGCCGGTGCAGCACTTCGCCCATGCCATGCAGCCGCTGGAATTCGAACGCTTCGGGGCCGCGCCCCATATCTTTGGCGATATGCAGCACCGCCGCGACCGTGTGGGCGTTGTGTGTGGCAAACTGAGGATAGATTCGGTCCGTCATCCCCAGCAGCTTGCGGGCATTGGCGATATAGCTGACATCGGTGGCGGCTTTGCGGGCGAAGACGGGAAAGCCTTCCAGCCCCATAACCTGTGCGCGTTTGATTTCAGCGTCCCAATAGGCGCCCTTCACAAGTCGCAGCATGATCTTGCGGTCTAGCTTCTCGGCCAGCTTATAGGCCCAGTCGATGGCGTGCCCCGCGCGCGGGCCATAGGCTTGCACGACCAGCCCGAACCCGTCCCATCCCTCCAATTGCGGATCAGAGAGCGCCGCCTCCATCACGTCGAGAGACAGCGACAGCCGGTCGGCCTCTTCCGCGTCCACGTTGAAGCCCAGCCCGGCCTGCGCCGCCTCGCGCGCCAGCCGGGACAGGCGGGGGACGAGCTCTTCCATGACCTGCGCATGGTGGGCGACCTCATAGCGCGGGTGCAGGGCGGACAGTTTGACCGAAATTCCGGGATTTTCGGCCACAGATCCCTTGGTCGCGGCCTTTGCAATCGCGGCGATGGCTGTCGAATAGGCCTCCAGATAGGTCAGAGCGTCCTCGTCCGTGCGCGCGGCCTCGCCCAGCATGTCGTAGGAATAGGTGAACCCCTGCGCCTCCATCTTAGCGGCGCGATCCATCGCCTTGGCGATTGTCTCACCCAGAACGAACTGACGCCCCATCTCGCGCATGGCGCGGCTGACAGCGGTGCGGATCACCGGCTCTCCCAGCCGTTTGACGGCGCTGCGCAGGGTGCCGACAATCCCCGGCTCCGCGTCTTCCAGCACCCGCCCCGTGAGCATGAGCGCCCAGGTCGACGCATTCACCAGCGAAGAGTTCGACCGTCCCAAATGCCGGCCCCAATCCGACGGCGCGATTTTGTCTTCGATCAAGGCGTCAATCGTGTCCGCATCCGGCACGCGCAGCAGCGCCTCGGCCAGACACATCAGCGCAATCCCCTCATCCGTGGAGAGCCCGTATTCGGCCAGAAACACCTCCATCAGCCCCGGATCCCCATGGGCCCGGATCCGCGTGACCAACGCCGCCGCCGCATCCGAAATCGCCAAGCGATCCGAAGGGGCCAAAGCGGCCAGCGCCGTCAGCTCAGCGATCTTGGCGTCTTCGTCCGCGAGATAATCCGCATCCATCGCGGGGCGGGGCGTCAGGTCCGTCATGTGGGCTCCTCCGTCATGGGTTCGCGTGAGTTTACCGAATTGATTGCGGGAAAAGTGACGGCTAGAAGAGGAGTGAAGGGCATATGTCCTGATATTAAGCTTCACATCAGGAAGATTGCTGGAATGTCAGATCACTTCGACACCTTCGATCAAGCGATTCTGGACGTTCTGTCCGTCGAAGGCCGCATCTCTGTCACTGATCTGGCGGCGCGGATCGGCCTTTCCAAAAGCCCGACCCAGGCCCGGCTCAAGCGGCTTGAGCAATCCGGGGCGATCCGGGGCTACCGTGCCTTGCTCGACCCGATCCGACTGGGCCGAGACCACGTTGCCTTTGTTGAGGTGAAGCTCACCGATACGCGGGAAACGGCCCTTGCCGCGTTCAACGCGGCCATCGCGAAAATCGGCGCCATCGAACAATGCCACCTGATCGCGGGCAGTTTCGACTACCTGCTCAAGGTGCGCTGTAGTTCCATGTCAGACTACCGCCAGGTTCTGGCCGAACGGATCTCGACCTTGCCGCATGTCGCGCACACCTCCACCTACATGGCGATGCAAGCCGTCAAGGAAGAGGCCGTCGGCCCCGCCATCGCGCACCCTTGACCAAGCTCCGCAGCGCAGCGAATGTGCGCCCGTGCCCGCGTGGTGGAATGGTAGACACCGGAGACTTAAAATCTCCTGCCCCATGGGCGTGCCGGTTCGAGTCCGGCCGCGGGCACCAAGACACAAAGGGGCTGCCAAAGGCGCTCCACCCTCAGGCCGCAAGATCCCCTTCTTATTTGTCCAAATACCTCGGGGGTGTGGGGGCAGAGCCCCCACACGGATCGCCGCGCATCAGCGCGGCGAAACCTCTCCGAAAGCCGCGGCCATCAGCGCCTTGGTGTAGTCGCTTTGCGGCGCGTCAAACACCTCATCCACCGGCCCGGCCTCGACCACGTCGCCCAGACGCATAACCATCACCTTGTGGCTCATCGCGCGCACCACCCGCAGGTCGTGGCTGATGAACAGATAGGCCAGCCCGTGCCGCCGCTGTAGATCGCGCAGCAACTCTACCATCTGCACCTGCACCGTCATGTCGAGCGCCGAGGTTGGCTCGTCCAGCACCACCAGCTTGGGCCGCAAGATCATCGCCCGCGCCACGGCAATCCGCTGCCTTTGGCCGCCGGAAAACTCGTGCGGGTAGCGGTCCATCAGGACGGGGTCGAGCCCGACCTCGTCCATGATCTCCGCGACCAGCTCGCGCTCGGCGCGTCCGCCCGCGCGGCCGTGGACGCCCAGCCCTTCCGCAATGATCTGCTCCACCGTCATGCGCGGCGAGAGCGATCCATACGGGTCCTGAAACACGATCTGCATGTCCGAGCGCAGGCCGCGCAGGGCCCGGCCCGTGCGGCCATCAATGCGCTGCCCGATGAAGGCGATCTGGCCCTCGGACGGGATCAGTCGCATCAGCGCAAGCGCGAGCGTTGTCTTGCCCGACCCGCTTTCCCCCACGATGCCCAAGGTCTCACCGGCCCGGACGGTCAGGCTCGCGTCGTTGACGGCCTTCACATGGCCCACGGTGCGGCGCAAAAGCCCGCGTTGGATGGGGAACCAGACCTTCAGGTTCTCTGTCTTCGCGATCACCTCGGCGTCTTCGGCCACCGGGGCCGGGCGACCGGCGCTTTCCGCGGCCAGCAGCATCCGAGTGTAGGGGTGCGACGGGCGATCAAAGATCTCCTGGGTGGGGCCTTGCTCCACGATCTCGCCGTCCTTCATGACGCAGACCCGATCCGCAATGCGGCGCACCAGTCCCAGATCATGGGTGATGAACAAAAGGCTCAGCCCTTCCTCACGTTTCAGATCGCTCAGCAGGTCGAGGATCTGCGCCTGGATCGTCACATCAAGCGCCGTGGTCGGCTCATCCGCCACCAGAAGCTGCGGGCCATTGGCCAGGGCCATGGCGATCATCACCCGCTGGCGTTGCCCGCCGGAAAGTTGATGCGGATAGCTGCCCAGCCGCGTTTCTGGCTCGCGGATGCCGACCTTGGTCAACAGCTCGACGATCCGCGCACGAGCCGCATCGCCGCGCACGTTCTGGTGCAGGGCCAGGCTTTCGCCCAGTTGCTTTTCCACCGTCTGGAGCGGGTTGAGCGAGGTCATCGGCTCCTGAAAGATGAAGCTGATGTCATTGCCCCGCACGTCGCGCAGCTTTGCCTCAGAGGCCGCGACAAGGTCTTCGCCCTCGAACCGCACCGCCCCGCGCACCTGCGCGCTGTCGCCCAAAAGGCCGACGGAGGACAGGGCCGTGACCGATTTGCCCGATCCGCTTTCCCCGACAAGTGCGACGGTCTCCCCGCGCGTCACGTCGAAGCTCACCTCGCGCACGGCGTGGGTTTCGTTCCCGTCCTGCCGGAAGGTGACGGAGAGGTTTTCAACCTGAAGCAAGCTCAAGAGAACGTCTTTCTGGGGTCGAACGCATCGCGGACCCCTTCGAAAATGAACACCAGCAGCGACAGCATGATCGCGAAGGTGAAGAAGGCGGTGAAGCCCAGCCATGTCGCGTGCAGGTTCTGTTTCGCCTGCAAGGTCATCTCGCCCAGCGACGGCGCCGATGAGGGTAGCCCGAAGCCAAGGAAATCGAGCGAGGCCAGCGTGGAGATCGTGCCGGTGATGATGAAGGGCAGCATGGTCAGCGTGGCGACCATGGCATTGGGCAGCATGTGGCGGAACATGATGACCCGGTTGGACACGCCCAGGGCCTTGGCCGCGCGGATATACTCAAAGTTCCGCGCGCGCAGGAACTCGGCCCGCACCACGCCCACAAGGGATGGCCAGCCGAACAGCACGGTGAGGAACACCAGCAGCCAGAAACTTCGGCCCAGGATCGCGAACAGGATGATGATGATGTAGAGCGACGGGATGCCCGTCCAAATCTCGATCACCCGCTGGAAGATCAGGTCGACCCAGCCTCCGAAATAGCCCTGAACCGCCCCCGCCACGATCCCGATGATCGAGGCGCATGTCGTCACGATCAGGGTGAAGAGGATCGACAGCCGGAAGCCGTAGATCACCCGTGCCAGCACGTCGCGCTTGGTGTCGTCCGTGCCCAGCCAGTTATGACGGTCAGGCGGAGAGGGCGCGACCCCGGGAATGTCCACGATCGTGTCGTAGGAATAGGGGATCGGCGGCCAGAGCGCCCAGCCCTTCTGCCAGCCATCCGTGGCGTAGTTGCCGCTTTTGATGGCCGCGAGCGTGTCCTCGGGGGCGTCGAAACAGTCATCGGCTATGCCGCCCGAGCGGATCAGGCATTTGACTTCGATGTCCTGATAGCCCGCCTCCGTCGGGAAATCGCCGCCGAAATCCCGTTCCGAATAGAACGAGAAGATCGGGCTGCGCAGCTCCCCGCGGTAGCTGACGAGGATGGGTTTGTCATTGGCCAGAAACTCGGCGCAGAGCGACAGGCCAAACAGGATCAGGAAGAGGATCAGCGACCAATAGGCGCGTTTGTTGCGGCGAAAGCTGCGCCAGCGGCGCGCGTTGAGCGGTGAGAGCCGGAAGAGTCCGCTTTGGGAGGCGGGTGCGAGATCGGTCATGATTTACCCCCGGCTTTCAAAGTCGATGCGCGGGTCGATCAGCACATAGGTCAGATCGGTGATGATCCCGACCGCCAGCCCGATCAGCGAAAATGCGAAGAGCGTGCCGAACATGACCGGGTAGTCGCGCTGCAAGGTCGCTTCGAACCCCATGCGGCCCAGCCCGTCGAGCGAGAAGATCGTCTCAATGATGACCGATCCGCCAAAGAAGACGCCGATGAACAGCGCCGGGAAGCCCGAGATCACGATCAGCATGGCGTTGCGGAACACATGGCCATACATGACCCGCCGCTCTGTCAGGCCCTTGGCGCGGGCGGTCATCACGTATTGCTTGCGGATCTCGTCCAGGAAGGAGTTCTTGGTCAGCAGCGTGAGCGAGGCGAACCCGGCGATGGTCGAGGCGATCACCGGCAGCGCGATGTGCCAGAAGTAATCCAGCACCTTGCCGATCAGGCTCAGCTCTTCCCAATTGTCCGAGGTCAGCCCCCGCAGCGGAAAGACCGACCAGAACGACCCGCCCGCAAACAGCACCAGCAGAAGGATCGCGAACAGGAAGCCGGGGATCGCATAGCCCACGATGATCGCGCCAGATGTCCAGGTGTCGAAGGGCGTGCCATCCTTCATTGCCTTGCGAATGCCCAGCGGGATCGAAATCAGGTAGGCCAGCAAGGTGGACCACAGCCCCAAAGTGATCGACACGGGCATTTTTTCGAGCACCAGATCGACGACCGAGATGGATCGGAAATAGCTCTCTCCGAAATCGAAGCGCATGTAGTTCCACATCATCGACAGGAACCGCTCCAGCGGCGGTTTGTCGAAGCCGAACTCCTTTTCCAGCTCCGCCAGGAATTCGGGCGGCAGCCCGCGCGCACCGGCATAATCGCTCTCTGCGCCCAGATCGCTGTCCCCGCCGCCACCGGCGATGGTTTCGAACACGTCGCCCTGGCCTTCCAGTTCGGCGATGATCTGTTCGATCGGGCCGCCGGGGACAAATTGCACGAGCGCGAAGTTAATGATCATGATCCCGATCAGGGTCGGGATCACCAGCAGCAGCCGTCTGACGATATACGCGCCCATCTACTGAAACGCGCCCGCAGCTTTGAGAGCTTCGGCCTTGTCCGCGTCGAACCACCAGAAATCGGTCTCGCCAAGCGCCAGCGGGGGCAGCTCTTCGGGGCGGCCGAACATGTCGTAATAGGCGAGCCAGTATTTGTCGTTATACCACACGGGCACGATGAAATACTCCGCCCGCATGATCCGGTCCGCGGCGCGCACGGCGGCTTGCATGTCTTCGAGGCTCTCGGCCTCAAGGATCGCCACGGACAGCTTGTCGATGGCCGGGTGACAGAACCCGGCGGGGTTGAAGAGGCTCACCTCAGCGTCTTCGCAGCCGTATTTTTGCGCAAATCCCTGACCTTCCTCGAACCCGTTGCGATAGAAATCAAAGGTGATGTCATAGTCGAAATCACGGGTGCGGGTCGTGTATTGGCTGGGGTCCACGCGGTTATAGATCGCTTTCACGCCCAGCCGTTCCAGGTTTTGTACGTAAGGATTGATAATCCGGTCGAAATTCGGGGAATAGTGCAGCAGCTCGACCTCAAGAACCTGCCCGTCTTTGCGACGGATCCCGTCATCCCCCGCGATCCATCCCGCTTCGTCCAGAAGCGCCGATGCGGTGCGCAGATTGCCCCGGTCCAACTGGCGCGCGCCGCTGTCATGGGGCATCACGACCGAGTCGGTCAAAAGCGCGGGGTCGATCAGGTCGGCCACGCTTTCCAGATATTCCAGCTCACGCCCCTCTGGCACGCCTTTCGCGGCCAGGTCGCTGTTTTGCCAGAAGCTGTCACGCTGAGCGAAGAGCCCGTATTGCAGGGTCTCATTCGTCCAGGTGAAGTTATACATCAGCCCAAGAGCCTGCCGCACCCGTTTGTCCTGAAACAGCGGGCGTCGCAGATTGAAGGTAAAGCCGGTCGCGGCTGGCATGATGCCGTTGGCGGGCTGGTCCAGCACCACCCAGTCTTTATCGAGCGCCGGGAAATTATAGGCCGTGGCCCATTGCAGCGACGAGTTTTCCTGCCGGAACGTGTAGGCGCCGGATTTGAAGGCCTCGAAGGCGGCGTTGCTGTCGGCGAAATACTCGATCCGGATCGAATCGAAATTGTAGCGCCCGACCGAGATCGGCAGATCCGCGCCCCAGTAGTCGGGGTTCCGTTCCCAGACGATCTGGCGGTTGATGTCGTAGCTGCCCAGCTTGTAGGGGCCCGAACCCGGCGCGAACTGCAGTGTGGTTTCATCGAGCCGCGCGCCGGTCTCATCGAACCAGGCTTTCGGGAACACAACGGAGGAGCCCGCCTGGCTGATCAGTCCTTTTCGCGGGATGCCATCCTTGAACGTGAACTTGACGCGGGTCGCGTCAAGCGCCTCGACGCTCTCATAAAGCTTCTTCACCCCTTCGCGAAAGCTGGGCAGCCCCTGTTCAAGGAACAGATCAACCGTGAACACCACGTCTTCGGCGGTCAGGGGCGTGCCATCGGAAAAACGCGCCTCTGGCCGCAGGTGGAAGATCACCCAATCCTGGCTTTCGGGATATTCGATATGACTGCACAGCAGGCAATACGCACCGTAGGGATCATCGGCCACGGCGGTCATCAATGACTCAAAGGGCGCGCTTGCCAGAGCGGCTGCACGTCCCTTGCGAGAATACGGGTTGAGCGTGTCGAACGTGCCCTGCATCCAAAGACTGATCTCACCGCCCTTGGGGGCTTCGGGGTTCACGTAGGGCAGGTGGGTCATGTCCGGCCCATGCGCCAGATCGCCCAGATCGGTAAACCCATGCGATGTCAGAACCGCGTCGGCCCAGGCGGGCGTCACCGCGCTCAGCAAGGCGGCAAGAACGGCGGGGCGGATCAACATCATGGCAAAAGCCTCCGAATGCACGTGGTTGAGCAAGCTAACGGGGCAAACGGCAGGGGTTCAAGACGCGATTGCGTGAACCGGCTGCATAGCGCTGCCTGGCGCAACAAAAAGGCCGCCCGAAGGCGGCCTTGAAGCGCGGCGGGGCTGTGATCAGCCGCCGACGCTTTGCAGATAGGCGATCACGTTGGCGCGGTCTTCGGCTTTGCCCAGACCGGCGAAGCCCATCGTAGTGCCGGGCGCAAAGCCCGACGGCTTCGTCAGGAAGTGATCCAGGTTCTCCGGGGTCCAGACCTCGGCGACCTGCTCCAGGGCGCCGGAATAGGAGAAGTCCCCGATGGAATCGACCGGGCGGCCAACCACACCAGCCAGCGACGGGCCGGTCATGTTCTTGCCGACTTCGGTCGAGTGACAGGCAGAGCACTTCTTGAACACGCGCTCGCCTTTACCGGCGTCAGCACTGGCCAGAAGCTCTTCGAAGGTCGGGCCGGCGTCTTCTTCGGCTGCGCCTTCGGCACCGGCGACTTCGATGTGATAGCCCTGAACGTGTTCGCCGTCATGGCCGTGGCCGCCGCCTTCGGCATAGATGGTCTGGGCGAACCAACCACCCAGAAGGAAGATAAGCAGAGCCCCGCACAGAGCGCCGAGGGTTTTAACTACAGTCATTGTGTCGAACATGTCGCGGTCCATCCCGATCCCGATTTCGGGGTTATCTACCCGCTTCCCGTCCTGTTTCGCAAGGTGTAGCACCCAGGAAGGCGCGGCAAAATTGCATCACCGCCCGAGGGGGATACCATGAGCACCGGAAAAGTAGCGTTTCAGGGCGAACTGGGCGCCTACGGCCATCAGGCGTGCCGCGATGCGCGGCCCGACATGGAGCCGTTGCCCTGCAACAGTTTCGAAGACGCGATTGAGTCGGTGCGCAAGGGCGATGCCGATCTGGGCATGATCGCTGTTGAGAATTCGACCTATGGGCGCGTGGCTGATGTCCATCATCTTCTGCCCGAAAGCGGCTTGCACATTGTCGATGAAGCCTTTGTGCGGGTGCATATCAACCTGATGTCCGTTCCTGGCGCGACGCTGGACGGGATCAGAACCGCAACGAGCCACTCTGTCCTTCTGGGTCAGTGCCGCGACTTCCTGCGGGAGCACTCTATCCGTCCCGTGACAGGGGCTGACACGGCCGGGTCAGCGATGATGGTGGCCGAAGCGGGCGATCCGACCAAAGGCGCTCTGGCGTCGGACCTGGCCGCAGAGATCTACAATCTCAAAGTGCTGGCCCGCCATATCGAGGACCACGACCGCAACACGACCCGTTTCGTCATCATGGCCCGCGAGCCCGATCTGACCCGGCGTGGCAAATTCGGGATGATGACGAGTTTCGTCTTCCGGGTGCGCAACATTCCGGCGGCGCTCTACAAGGCGATGGGCGGTTTCGCGACCAACGGCGTGAACATGACCAAGTTGGAAAGCTACATGGTCGGCGGGCATTTCCACGCCACGCAGTTCTATGCGGAGATCGAAGGTCACCCGGATGATCGCAACGTGCAGCTTGCGATGGACGAGCTAAACTACTTCACCGATCACATCCGGCTTCTGGGGGTGTTCCCGTCGGCGGCCCGCCGTCACGAGCGCGATGCGAAAAGCTGAACCTCGGTCAGGCGCTGCTTAGGCGCGGTCGATATTCGCGCGATCCCCGATCATCCCTGCGAACTGGGTGATACGTTTTTGGTATTTGCGTTCAATCGCACCACGGGTGAGCTTGAGCGACTGGACCATGAGCCGCCCGGACAGGCTGGTCGGCTGCAATTTCGTGCGCACCGACATGCGGGTCGATCCGCGCGACATTTGCAACAGCTCAATGCGGGTCTGGGCGTCGATGCCGCCGACCGAACTGGTCAGGCCCAGCATCACCGGAGCCTCAACTTCGGCGATGGTCATGGTGATCGCCCGCACCTTGCCTCGGTACTTTGCCTTCAACTGCCAGGACGCGCCTTTCTCAATCCTCCCGCTCCCGGTTTCTGTCCGCTTGAGCTTCACGCCGCGCCGCAACGCCATGCGCTCGAATGCGGGCAGGTCGGTCAGGGTGTTGAAAACGGACTCGATGGGCGCGTCGATATCTTCGCGGGCGGTGAGGATCATGGGCGTCTCCGGGGATTTATCTGTCGTTTAGCCGTCACGCCAGCCGGTCTGCAACCCAGTTCGACAGCAGGAAATGCGCAATGGCGCCGCGTCGCGCCGGGGCAACGACCGGATGGCGCCCGGCAAGCGCAGCTGCAGTCTCCTCGCGCGTGAGCCAAAGCGCGTCTTCCAGTTCCACCGGGTCGAGCGTGATGTCGCGGCCAAGCGCCTCCGCGCGGCAGCCGAGCATCAGTGAGCTGGGGAACGGCCAGGGCTGCGAGGCCAGATAGCCGACATCGCCGCAGCGCACGCCCGCTTCTTCAAAGACCTCGCGGCGCACGGCGGCTTCCATGGTTTCACCCGGCTCCACGAACCCGGCGAGCAGGGAGTACATCCGGTCGGGCCAGCCCGGCGAGCGCCCGAGCAGCACCGAATTTCCGTGGGTTACCAGCATGATGACCACGGGATCGGTGCGCGGGAAATGGAACCGGCCGCAGTTGGGGCAGACGCGGCGCCAGCCGCTTTCGTCGATCACGCTGGCACTGCCGCAGGCGGCACAAAAGCCGTGCAGGCGGTGCCATTCGAGCATGGCGCGGGCGGTGGCCGCGGTTTCGGCGTCGCGCGGGGACAGGCGCGCCATGACCGCGCGCAGATCGACGAAGCCCGTGCCTGGCAGTGCGGGGTGAGCAATCGGGTCGGTATGCGCCCGCCCCGGACCAAGATCGCGCGCATCGGGCGCGCCGTCCCAGTCCGGCACCTGCACGGCGAAGAGGGGCGTTTCCCCTTCCAGTCCCAGAAAGAGCCGCGCCCCGACGACGCCGGGATGATCAAGAGGCAGGCGAACAGCAGCGTCGCCCTGCATCAGGATCAGCCCGCGCCACAGAACGATGGTCTGGGCGCCGGGGCGCTCTGTCAGGTCGGGCTTGCCGCGCAGATGCGCCGCCCGATCCAGAGCGGAGCCGCCGAAGGTCACCTGTTCTGCAATCCGCATGGCTCAGCTCTCCTTGAACGGAGCCATGCCCGCGCGGGCCAGCTCATCGGCGCGTTCGTTTTCGGGGTGCCCGGCGTGGCCCTTGACCCATTCCCAGGTGACATCGTGGCGCGCGGCGGCCTCATCGAGACGCTTCCACAGATCGTCATTCTTGACGGGCTTCTTCGCGGCGGTCTTCCAGCCGTTGCGCTTCCAGCCGTGGATCCACTTGGTCACGCCGTCCTTCACATAGGCGCTGTCTGTCACCACCGTGATCGGGGTGGCCCGGCCCAGGGTTTCCAAAGCACTAATGGCCGCCATGAGCTCCATGCGGTTGTTCGTCGTCTCGGCGGCGCCGCCGGAGAGCTCCCGGGTCTTCACGACCTCATCTCCGCTGCGCGCGATCAGCAGGACGCCCCAGCCGCCGGGCCCCGGATTGCCGGAGCAGGCGCCATCGGTATAGGCGAAAAAATCAGCCATTCCGCACTGCCCGCAAGACGACGAAGTCGCTTTCCTGCCCGTCAAATCCCATGTCTTTCCCTTCGCGCTGCTGTGTGACCGTCATGCCTGCGGCTTCGACCAATTGCACCAGCGCATCCGCCGGTATCAGGTGGTAAAGCCGCCCGAGCGTGTCCCGGTGCGGGCCGTCGCCAGTCTTGACGCCAATATGCAGCGCACCGCCGGGTTTCAACGCCTTCGCGATGGCCGCGAGGTGGCTGGGCAGCGCGTCGCGCGGGGCATGGGTGAGCGAGAAATTCGCCCAGACGCCGTCATAGGCCTGATCGGCATCCAGCTCATCGAAGCGCATCAGCCGGGCGGGCAGCCCTTTGGCGCGGGCCTCATCCACCATGCCGGGCGCCGCGTCCACCGGATCGGGCCGCAGCCCGGCGGCGGCCATATGGGCCGAAGCGTGCCCCGGCCCGCAGCCCAGATCGAGCACGCGCGCGCCGTCAGGCAGCGCGGCAATGAAGCTGCGCAGGGCCTTGCCCGGCGTCTGGCCCCAGGTCTGCGCGTAGTCCCCGGCGCGGTCGGAGTAGAACGCGAGCGTTCGCGCGTCGGTCATCAGAAGAGCCCTGTGGTGAGGCAGGCGACGACGACGATGGTCACGGGGATGCGCAGCTTCAGCCACCACTCCGGTGTGAGCCCGTGGCGGGCGAAGACAGCATCGAGCGCCAGCACGGCCAGGAACCCGGCAATCAGGTTGATCGCAGCGGCAATCGGGCCTCCGCCGACCATGAAGAACGCCCAAAGCGCCGGGATCACGGAGAGCACATATCCCAGCATAGCGCCCGAGCGGGCGGCAAATCCCCACAGAATCCCGGACATGAAGGCCAGGATCACCTGCCCGTAGGAGAGCTGGATGTAAGGCCCGACGAAGCGCCCTCCGATCTTCTGCCCGACGCTCAGCGCGAGTTCCGGCATCAAGGTGGTCAGTGCGCCCCACAGGAAAGGCAGGGCGCCAAGCGCGGTCAGGATCAGGGGGACGCGGGGGATCGTCATCGGTTGGTCTCCGCCAAGGTTGCATGGGGCGCGTCAGCTTCGACACGGGCCAGCCAGACGCGGATTGCGGGGCCCAGTGTGAAGCCTCCGCGGGTTTCGGCTGTGTGCGTGTAGGCATAGAGCGCAATGTCCGCGATGGAGAACGCGTCTCCGGCGATCCAGTTGCGCTTTGCCAGGTGGTTTTCCATCACCGACAGCGCGTCCTGACCGGCGCCGAGCAGCTCTGCCAGACGCTCTGGCGTGGCGAGGTGGCGGCGTTCGGGATAGGTCAGCAGGGATTGGCGCACGGCAATGACAGGCTCGTGCCGGGTCTGTTCCCAGATCAGCCAGGAGAGCGCGTCGCCGCGTGCTTCGCGCGTCTGGGGCATGAACCGCGTGTCTTCCGCCAGCTCCCACAGGATTGCGTTGGATTCGGGTAGGATGCTGCCATCTTCGCGCTTGAGGAACGGGAGCTTGCCGAACGGGGCCTTTGCGCGCTCCGCCTCCCATTCGGGGCTCGCGTTTTCGCAATCAACGCGGGCGTAGGGCTGATCCAGTTTGTGGAGCAGAAGCCGGACCTTGTAGGAATTGCCGGAGCTGGGCATCGAATAGAGCGTGATCATGGCGTCTCCTCGGTCTGGCACTTGGGCAGAAAGGTCACGGCGGGAGCGCCATGTCAATCGCGGGTTCGCACTTGCGGCGCGAGCTAAGTGGGGGCTCCGCCCCCGTATCCAAAGGTATTCGGGGCCAGGGAGCGCAAGGCTCTCCCAGCAGGCCGCTGCGCTATTGGCGCAGGACGCGGGGGACCTTGAATTCCACGTTTTCCTCGGCCGTAACGACGGGATGCACCGTGACCGTGTAGCGGGTGCGGAAGGCCTCAACCACTTCGTCGATCAAAACTTCGGGCGCGGAGGCCCCGGCGGTGAGCCCGACGGAGCGGATGCCCTCAAGCGCGCGCCAGTCGATGTCTTTGGCGCGTTGGACAAGCTGGGCATAGGCGCAGCCCGCCTTGGACGCGACTTCGACGAGGCGGCGCGAGTTCGACGAGTTCGGGGCGCCCACCACCAGCAGCGCGTCGCATTCGGGCGCCATGGCCTTGACCGCCTCTTGGCGGTTGGTCGTGGCGTAGCAGATGTCTTCCTTGTGGGGGCCGATGATGTCGGGGAAACGGGCCTGGAGCGCGGCGACGATCTCTGCCGTATCGTCGACAGACAGCGTGGTCTGGGTGACGAAGGCCAGCCGCTGCGGGTCGCGCACGTCGAGCGTGGCGACGTCCGCCGCAGTTTCGACCAGCAGCACTTCGCCCTCGGGGAGCTGGCCCATGGTGCCGATGGTTTCGGGGTGGCCTGCATGGCCGATCATCACCATCTGCAGCCCCGCCTGATGGTGGCGTTCCGCCTCGATATGGACCTTGGAGACCAGCGGGCAGGTGGCATCGACAAACACCATCTCGCGCCGGGTCGCTTCGGCAGGCACGGCCTTGGGGACGCCATGGGCGGAGAAGATCACCGGGCGGTCGTTAGGGCAGTCGTCCAGCTCTTCGACAAAGACGGCGCCTTTGGCGCGCAGCCCGTCCACCACGTATTTGTTGTGAACGATTTCGTGGCGGACATAGACCGGCGCGCCCCATTTCTCGATCGCCATTTCGACGATCTTGATGGCGCGGTCTACGCCGGCGCAAAAGCCGCGCGGGGCGGCCAGGTGCAAGGTCAGGGGCGGCAAATCAGTCATGGCACCTCAGGTAGGCAAAGCCATGGCTTTCGTCCAGTCTTCAGCGTCGCCAGGCGATGAAGGGTCAGAGGCGCGGCCAGCCGGAGGCCCGTCGGGCCGCGCGTTCGACGATGGGTCAGTCGTGCTCCTGCGGCTCGCGCGGGGGGCGCCCGATCACGTCGCGCAGTTCGTCCAGTTCGATGAAGTTGTCTGCCTTGCGACGCAGTTCATCCGCGATCATCGGCGGCTGGCTGCGGATCGTCGAGCAGACCGAGCAGCGCACGCCGCGACGTTGGAGTGCTTCGATCAGCGGGCGGAAATCGCCGTCGCCGGAGAACAGCACGACATGATCCACGTGGGGGGCAAGCTCCATGGCATCGACGGTCAGCTCGATATCCATATTGCCCTTCACCTTGCGGCGGCCCTGGCTGTCGGTGAATTCCTTGGCGGGCTTCGTCACCATGGAATAGCCATTGTAATGGAGCCAATCGACCAGAGGCCGGATTGGAGAATACTCGTCATTCTCCAGAAGCGCGGTGTAGTAGAACGCACGCAGCAACTTCCCGCGGCGCGCAAATTCTTGCCGCAGAAGCTTATAATCGATGTCGAACCCAAGCGCTTTGGCAGCGGCATAGAGATTCGATCCGTCGATGAAGAGCGCCAGGCGCTCGTCGCGGTAAAACATTCGAATGTGACCTTCGTCTTGCAGGGGCGACGCGTTCCGTGAGTGAAAATGGCTGCGCCGGAATTGATAATGTAGGCTATGTAGCTGGTGGGGCAAACCTCGAAGAGGGGAAAACTGGGCAAGATGCTGCTAATCACTTTGGGTTCTAACTGTCAAATCGGCGACAGATCGCCAAAAAACATAGTTAAATCAGCTATGCTTCGTGCGATTGGTGACATTACGTCACATTCGGCAGATTTCGGCGTTCGGTCGAGTCTTTGGAAGTCGGCGGCATTTCCTGCGGGCTCCGGGCCGGACTTCGTGAATGCTGCAGTGCGGCTAGATGTTACGAAGGACCCGCATGATGTTCTGGCCGCATTGCACAAGATCGAAGCGGAGTTTGATCGTGAACGCACGGTCAGGTGGGGGCCGCGAACTTTGGATCTGGATCTGATCGCTTGTGACGATCTGATTTTGCCGAATGCCGAAACCGTGCGCCATTGGATGACTTTGCCTCTGGAACAGCAGAAAGTCGTCTCGCCGGACCGATTGCTGCTTCCGCATCCACGCATTCAAGATCGTGCGTTTGTCTTGGCGCCTCTGGCGGAAATCGCACCGGAATGGCGCCATCCTCTCCTGGGGGTAAGTGTACGCGAGATGCTCGAAGCGCTGTCGGCGGAGGATCGAGCGGGTGTTGTGCCTTTACCATAAGGCGCGCGCGCCTTTCGGCTTGTCATTTTTGTGGCCCAATGCTAGCCAACCATTTCCCGAATCCCTGAGACGGAGTTCCCCATGGCCCGCGTGACGGTCGAAGATTGCGTTGACAAGGTCCCGAACCGGTTCGAGCTGGTGATGCTTGCCGCCCACCGGGCTCGTGAGATTTCCGCCGGTTCTCCGCTGACCGTGGATCGCGACAACGACAAGAATCCTGTCGTTGCTCTGCGTGAGATCGCGGATGAAACTCAGGGTGCCGATGATCTGCGTGAGCGCCTGATCGAGGCGAACCAGACCCAGATTGAGGTCGACGAGCCCGAAGAAGATCGGATGTCGCTGCTGATGGGCGCGGGCGCTGAGCCTGACCGTCCTGACGAGAACGACATGCCCGACGAAAAGCTGCTGCGGGCGCTCATGGAAGCCCAGATGGAGGACCGCTGACACCAGCGGCACGGCGCGCGAATTGGGCATGATTTCAGCCTCTGACCTGTCTGAAAGTATCCGCGCCTATAACCCGGCCAGCGATAGCGATCTTATTCACCGTGCCTATGCGTTCGGTGAAAAGATGCACGAAGGTCAAAACCGCCATTCCGGTGAACCCTATTTCAGCCATCCCGTCGCGGTGGCTGAGATCCTTGCGCGGCAGCAGATGGATGACGCGTCCATCGTCACCGCGCTCTTGCATGATACGATCGAAGACACGGGCACAGGCTACGCCCAGATCGCCGAGATGTTCGGCGAAGAGATCGCGATCCTGGTGGATGGCGTCACCAAGCTCACCAATCTTCAGCTCTCGTCGACCCAGACGAAGCAGGCCGAAAACTTCCGCAAGCTGTTCATGGCGACCTCCCGCGATCTGCGGGTGACGCTGGTGAAGCTGGCGGACCGGTTGCACAATATGCGCACCATCAAGGCCATGCGCCCGGACAAGCAGGTCCAGAAGGCGCGGGAAACGATGGAGATCTACGCGCCGCTTGCGGGCCGGATGGGCATGCAGTGGATGCGTGATGAGCTGGAGGATCTGGCGTTCCAGGTGCTCAACCCCGAAGCGCGGACCTCGATCATGCGGCGCTTCATCACGCTGCAGCGCGAAGCAGGCGATGTGGTGACCAAGATCACCGGCGATATGCGCACCGAACTGGATGAGGCGGGGATCGTGGCCGAGGTCCGCGGGCGGGCCAAGAAGCCTTATTCCATCTGGCGCAAGATGCAGGAGAAGGATCAGGGCTTCTCGCGCCTGTCGGATATCTACGGGTTCCGCGTGATCGTCGCCGATGAGGCAGATTGCTACCGCGCACTTGGGGCGATCCACCAACGCTGGCGCGCTGTGCCGGGGCGGTTCAAGGATTATATCAGCCAGCCGAAATCCAACGGCTATCGGTCGATCCACACCACCGTGTCCGGCCGGGACGGCAAGCGCGTCGAGGTGCAGATCCGTACGCGCGAGATGCACGAGGTCGCCGAAACCGGCGTGGCCGCGCATTGGTCCTATAAGGACGGGGAGCGGGTCGAAAACCGCTTTGCCGTGGACCCGGTGAAGTGGATCACCGCCCTTTCGGAGCGGTTCGACGACGATCACGACCACGCGGAATTTCTCGAAGCGGTGAAGCTCGAGATGTATTCCGACCAGGTGTTCTGTTTCACGCCCAAGGGCGATGTCATCAAGCTGCCGCGCGGTGCCACCCCGATTGATTTCGCCTATGCAATCCACACCCGGATCGGCACGGCCTGTGTCGGGGCCAAGGTGGACGGGATGCGTCAGCCGCTCTGGACCCGGCTCAAGAATGGGCAATCGGTTGAGATCATCACCGCCGAAGGGCAAAAGCCCCAGGCCGCCTGGATCGACATTGCCGTCACGGGCCGTGCGAAATCGGCGATCCGGAGGAGCCTGCGGGCGCAGGACAAGGCGGGCTATGTGCGGCTGGGCCGTGAGCTGGCCCGCGCCGCGTTCGAAATGCATGGGCGCAAGGCGACAGAGAAAGCTCTGCGCACGGCGGCCAAGCAGCTGTCCTTCGAAGGGACCGAAGATCTGCTGGCGGCCCTTGGCCGGGCAGAGGTGTCGGGGCGCGAGGTTCTTGGGATGCTCTACCCCGAACTGGCGGAGGCACCCGCCGACGTCATCGACCAAAACCGGGCCGTCATCGGGTTGGCGCCCGATCAGAGCCATCAGCGCGCGCCCTGTTGCCAGCCGGTGCCGGGCGAGCGGATCGTGGGGATCACGTTCCGCGGGCGCGGCGTGCAGGTGCACCGGATCGATTGCCCGGTCCTGGCAAAGTTCGAAGACGAAACCGAACGCTGGATCGACCTGCACTGGCAAGAGGGGAACCACCCCGCTGTCTACGCGGTGACGCTGGCCGTCACGATTACCAACGATGCCGGTGTGCTTGGGCGCATTTGCACATTGATCGGAGAGGCGCAGGCCAATATCTCGGACCTGGTCTTTGTTGATCGCAAGCCGGATTTCTTTCGGTTGAGTATCGACGCCGAATTGCGGGACGCGGAGCATTTGCACCGTGTGATAACGGCGCTAGAGGCGGACAGCGATGTCACGTCGATCGAGCGGCGCACGAATGCCGAGCCGCAAGATGCTGCGTCGGCGCAAGGCTGACAGAAGGGAACCGAAGTGTTCAAACGGCGCGACAAGAGACCCTGGTGGGAGGTGGCCGCGCGGCTGCTCTGGCCCCGTGGTGGCTGGGCGCGTGCGTTTGGCTATATGACCCACCGGATCCGCCGCCTGCCCGATTCGCCGCAGCGGATCGGACGCGGCGTCGCGGCGGGGGTGTTCACCGCCTTTACCCCGCTCTTCGGTCTGCATTTCGTTATCGCGGCCCTGCTGGCGAAGCTGGTGCGCGGCAATGTGCTGGCGGGGTTGCTGGGGACGTTCATCGGCAACCCGCTGACCTATGTGCCCATCGCGATGGCGTCGCTTAAGACGGGTTACCTGATCCTGGGGCGCTCTCATCGGCCACCCGAGGAGGAGCGCGGCCTGGGCGGAAAGTTCGCCGATGCATGGGGTGATCTTTGGCACAATTCCCGCGCGATCTTCACCGATCAGACCGCCGATTGGCAGGGGCTGGCGCGGTTCTACCACGACATCTTTCTTCCGTTCCTGGTTGGTGGCATCTTGCCGGGGATCATCGCCGGAGCGGTGAGTTACTGGCTGCTGGTGCCCCTGATCCGGGCGTATCAGGCCCGGCGGCGCAAGCTCCTGGCCATGAAACTTGAAAAACGGCTCGCGAAGCGACGTGAGCAAGAGGGGGCAGAGCCATGACCAACCACCTGCGTTTGGGCGTCAATATCGACCACGTGGCCACCGTGCGGAACGCGCGCGGCGGCGCTGTGCCGGATCCCGTGCGCGCGGCAAAGCTGGCCGAAGAGGCCGGTGCCGATGGCATCACCGCGCATCTGCGCGAAGACCGCCGCCATATCGCGGACGCCGATATTGAGGCGCTGATGGATGGCCTGAGCGTGCCGCTCAACTTCGAGATGGCCGCCACTGAGGAAATGCAGGCGATTGCCCTGCGCCACCGCCCCCATGCGGTCTGCATCGTCCCCGAGAAGCGCGAAGAGCGCACGACGGAAGGCGGGCTTGAGGTCGCGCGGGAAGAAAACCGGCTGGCCCATTTCATCGCGCCCCTGCGCGAGGCGGGCTGCCGTGTCAGCATCTTTATCGCGGCCGATAAGCGCCAGATCGAAGCCGCGCATCGGATCGGCGCCCAAGTTATCGAGCTGCACACCGGCGCCTATTGCGACGCCCATGCCGAGGGGCGCTTTGAGGATCGTGACCGCGAACTGGCGGCGATTGTCGACATGGCGGCCTTTGCGCATGATCTTGGGCTCGAAGTCCATGCGGGCCACGGGCTCACCTATGAGACCGTGCAGCCCGTCGCTGCGATCCCCCAGATGAAAGAGCTGAACATCGGCCATTTCCTGATCGGAGAGGCGATCTTCCGCGGGCTCACCCCGGCCATTGCCGAGATGCGCCGCCTGATGGATGAGGCCCGTGGCTGACCCGTTCATCCTGCCGCTGGGCGCTGTGCTGCTGGGCTGGATGGTGGCCGGGGGCTCTCCGGGGCCCGCGACGCTGACCATCAGCGGCACCGCGATGGAGCATGGCCGACGCGCCGGGCTCACTGTCGCGGCGGGGATCGTCTGCGGCTCCGCCATTTGGGGAATCGCTGCCGGGCTGGGTCTGTCCGCGGTCATGGTCGCAAACGCCTGGGTGATGGAGACGGTTCGGATCGCGGGTGCGCTCTACCTTTTGTGGCTCGCGCTGAAATCCGCGCGCGCCGCCTGGCGCGGATCGGCGGTCGCAAAGCCGCGCGCCGTGCATCGTCACCTGTTTGCCAAGGGGCTCTTGCTGCATCTGACCAACCCCAAGGCGATCCTGTCCTGGGGCTCCATCTATGCGATCACGCTCGCGCCCGATGCGGGGCCGGGGGCGGTGTGGAGCCTGTTCGCACTGCTTAGCGCCGGGTCGATGACCGTCTTTTTCGGCTACGGCGCACTCTTCGCCTTGCCGCCGGTGGCCCGCGCCTATGCGCGCACGCGGCGGCTGTTCGATACGGTCTTTGCGTTGCTTTTCGGTGCGGCGAGCCTCAAGCTTCTGACATTGCGTCTGACCTGAGGATTTCCCATGCGTGCCATCGCCCTTGCCGCTTTATGTCTTGCCACCCCCCTGACGGCTCAGGAGGTGGCGGAATGCGACTGGCGCGGCATGGCCAGCGGGATCGCGGAGCCGTGGGAGCAAAACAGCCGCGCCTTTGCCAATGGCGCCGTTCGCGTGGCCCTGATCGACACGGAAGAACCCGCCGCGGCCGCGATGCATTTTCTGGTTCTGTCGCCCGAGCCCGAGATGGGTTTTCGTCAATGCCACGTGGTCAGCGCCAGCGGCAGTTTGGGCTTTGCCGCGCTCTATTTCGAAGAATTGATCGCGCGTTACGATCCCGAGGACGGCCTGACGATTTCCGTGCCCGGCCACCGGGTTTGGGCCGATGACGGGTTCTCCAATGCGATCCGACTTAACGTCACGATCAACCAGGCGACGGGCGCTGTCACGGCGACTCAGGATGTGGCGCCGGGATGATCTTGGGCATCGGCACAGATCTGGCCAATATCGACCGCATCGCTGGCGTGCTGGAGCGCCATGGCGACCGGTTTCGAAACCGCGTCTTCACCGATACGGAACAGGCCAAGGCAGAGCGCCGGGCCGATACGCCGGGCACCTATGCCAAACGCTGGGCCGCGAAAGAAGCGTGTTCCAAGGCGCTTGGCACCGGGTTGCGCATGGGGATCGCGTGGAAGGATATGTCCGTGAGCAACCTGCGCAGCGGTCAACCTGTCATGGAGGTGACAGGTTGGGCGGCAGAGCGGCTGCGGGAGATGACGCCCGAAGGCCACGAGGCCATCATCCATGTCACGCTGACGGACGATCATCCCTGGGCGCAGGCCTTTGTGGTGATCGAGTCACGTCCCGTCCCGGTTGCTTGACACGCAAAGCCCTGCGGCCCAGATAGCAGGGAGCCGTTCCAAGGAGCCCTTGATGACCGATGACAGCCAGCCGCAAGGCCTTCTCCATGGCGTGTTGGAGACGATCAAGACGATTGTCTACGCGCTGCTGATCGCCGGGCTGTTTCGCTCGCTCCTGTTTCAACCATTTTGGATCCCCTCCGGGTCGATGAAGGATACCCTGCTCGTCGGGGACTTCCTGTTCGTGAACAAAATGGCCTACGGATATTCCTATGCCTCCTGCCCGTCGGTGCGGATCCCCGCCATTGGGCTGGATGTCGATGCCGAAGACATTTGCGGTGTCTTCAAAGGGGATGGCGACAACCGCCTGTTCGGCTCGATGCCCGAACGCGGAGATGTGGTCGTGTTCCGCCATCCTGTAACCGGGCGCGATTTCATCAAACGGCTGATCGGCCTTCCCGGAGACACCGTGCAGGTCAAGAACGGCGTGCTGTTCCTGAACGGCGAAGAAGTCCCGCAGCGGCCTGATGGTGTCTTCGTTGAAACCTTTGCGCCTCAGGGCCCCGAAGGCCGCTCGCCGCTCTGTTCGAACCGGGTGACGGCCCCCGGCCAGGATTGCGAGAAGGCCCGTCTCATCGAAACGCTTCCCAATGGTCGGGAGCACGCGATCCTGAATGTTGGCACCGCCAAGCTGGACAACACCGGCGTGTTCACGGTGCCCGAAGGGCAGTTCTTCTTCATGGGCGACAATCGTGACAATTCCACCGATAGCCGGGTTCCGCAGACCGAGCGTGGCGTGGGCTTCGTCCCGTTCGACGCGCTTGTCGGCCGCGCGGACCGGGTGATGTTCTCCTCTGCCGGGCGTTCGATGCTCGCTTTCTGGACCTGGCGGGGCGATCGTTTCTTCAAGAGGATCGAGTGAGCCGGGAAACCTCACCTCTTGCCCCTGTCCGTCGATGGGGCCGGATCTCCGGACGGTTGTCGCGGCGCGGCTACTGGCCGCTTGCCCTGATCCAGGCCGCGCTGATCGTCTCGGGGCTGTGGCTTGGGTCGATCTGGGTGCTCCTGCTGGGGCTGGCCCTGTTCTGGCCGGTTGCGGCGGCGAGTGTGCGGCGGCTTCACGACACGGGCCGCAGCGGCTGGTGGCTGCTGCTGACTGCGCTGCCGGTGCTGGGGCTCGTTCCGCTGGTGTTCCTTCTGCTTCCGCAGACGCAGTACCCGACCTCCTATCCTGATGCGGATGAAACGCCGCTGCGGCGCGCGCTCTTTGCTGCCGCCTGCTTGGTTGTCATCGGCTTTTCCGTCTGCGCCAAGCTGTTCACCGTGATCTCCTCAGAGATGAAACCCGCGCTCCTGCCGGGTGATGTCGTGGTGACGTCGCGGCTGGCCTACGGTTTCGCACCCGCGTCTTGCTATCCACTGCGCTGCCCTGGCGACAAGGGCGCGCTGCCCGAGCGCGGCGATATCGTCGCCTATCTGCATCCGCTCCACGGCAAGCCGCAGATTGGCCGTGTGATTGGACTTCCGGGCGAAGAGATCACCCTGACCGGCGGTGTGCCCGCCATCGACGGCGTAGCCCTTCCGCAGGAGCCCGGCGTGTCTTTCTCGGAAACCTTCGGCCCGCAGGGGCCGTCGGGCGCTCTGCCGCGCTGCTCTAACGGGGCGGTTGGGCTGGGCGCGCGCTGCGACAAGCGCGCGGCGCAGGAAACGCTTCCGAACGGTGTCCACTACGGAGTTCTGGATATCGGTGCAGGACGGCTTGATGAGAGCGGGCCGCACCGCGTTCCGGAAGGCCATGTCTTCATCTTGGGCGATAACCGGGACAATTCGCTCGACAGTCGTGTTTCGCTGGCGGCTCAAGGGCCGGGCATGGTCCCTGCGGATGCCATCGTCGGGCGCGTCACGCGCGTGGCCTGGTCCACGGGAGGGCTGGGCTGGCAGCTTTGGCGTTTGCGGCCTGGGCGCACATTGGAGGCGGTGCGGTGAAGCTGTCTGCCGACATGATGGCGTTCTCAACGCGGCTGGGACATGAGTTCACCCGGGCCGATCTGCTGATCGAGGCCTTGACCCATCCGTCGCTGGGATCGCCCACCCGCGATGACAATCAGCGGCTGGAGTTTCTCGGGGACCGGGTGCTCGGGCTGGTGATGGCGGAGGCGCTTTTGAACGCCGATCGCAACGCTGCCGAAGGTGTGCTGGCCCCGCGCTTCAACGCGCTCGTGCGCAAGGAAACCTGTGCGGAGGTCGCGCGGGAGCTCGATGTCGGCGCGGTGCTCAAGCTGGGCCGGTCCGAGATGAAATCCGGTGGGCGCCGCAAGGAAGCCCTTCTGGCTGACGCCATGGAAGCGGTGATTGCCGCCGTCTATCTGGATGCCGGGTTTGAGCCTGCGCGCACGGTTGTGCTGCGCCTGTGGGGCGCGCGGGTGGATCAGGTCGAGGCCGATGCGCGCGACCCAAAGACCGCGCTTCAGGAATGGGCGCAGGGGCGCGGCGCGCCGCCGCCTGAATACGTGGAAATTGCCCGCTCTGGCCCGGATCACGCGCCGGTCTTTGTGATCGAAGCGCGGCTCTCCTCGGGCGAGAGTGCGCGCGGCGAGGCCCCCTCCAAACGTCACGCCCAGCAGGCAGCCGCAAAGGCGCTTCTGGCGCAGGTGGACGGGACATCCTGACCGCCTACCGCCAGGCTTTGCGGTCTGCTATGACATGACAGCCCCCTTGGGCATCCTGAAAGGAACACCATGACCCTACGCGCCGGTTTCGCGGCCCTGATCGGAGAGCCCAATGCGGGCAAGTCGACCCTTCTGAACCGGATGGTCGGCGCGAAAGTGTCGATTGTGACGCATAAGGTGCAGACCACGCGGGCCCGCATCCGGGGCGTTGCGATGCACGGGGACAGTCAGATTGTGTTCGTGGACACGCCGGGCCTCTTCCGCCCGCGCCGCCGTCTGGATCGCGCAATGGTCGCTGCCGCCTGGGGCGGGGCGTCGGATGCCGATGTGATCGTGCTTCTGGTGGAAGCGCATCGCGGGATCACCGCCGGGGTCGAGACGATCCTGGAGCGCCTGCCGGAGGTGGCATCGGGGCGTAAGGTGGCGCTTGCCATCAACAAGATCGACCGGGTGGAGTCGCCGGTTCTGCTGGGCCTGACCAAGGATCTCAATGAGCGGTTCCCCTTCGTGGAAACCTTCATGATCTCGGCCGAGAAGGGCCATGGCTGCGAGGATCTGAAGGCCTGGCTCGCCGAGCAGATGCCCGAGAGCCCGTGGCTCTATCCCGAAGACCAGATCGCGGATCTGCCGATGCGGATGATCGCCGCGGAGATGACCCGCGAAAAACTGACCCTGCGCCTGCACCAGGAGCTGCCCTATCAGCTCACCGTCGAGACGGAGAGCTGGGAGGAGCGCGAGGATGGCTCGGCCCGTGTGGACCAGATCATCTATGTCGCGCGGGACGGGCATAAGGGGATCGTGCTGGGCAAGAAGGGCGAGACCATCAAGGCCGTGAGCCAGGCCGCGCGGGCGGAGCTGGAGGAGTTCCTGGGCCGCAAGGTGCATCTGTTCCTGCAGGTGAAGGTGCGGCCCAACTGGCTGGAAGAGGCGGAGCGCTATTCCGAAATGGGGCTCGATTTCCGCGATGGGAACTGAGCCGCGTCTGGCGGCGGGGCTCTGGGTCTCGGCCTATCTCGCGCGGTTGCGGCTGGCCGATATCCCGGCCTTTGTCGTGCGGCGCGGGGATGAGACGGCGGGGGCCATTCTGATCAAGGTGAACACGCTGGACGGCCAGGCGCGGCTGATGCAGCGCTCGGTCGATCTGATGACCGGCGCGCGTCGGTGGGTCGAGCTGGCAACAGGCGCAGAGCCCGACGTGGATGGATCGGTCACCAAGCAGGCGGGTTTCGATCCCGACCTTTGGGTGATCGAGGTCGAGGACCGCGCCGGGCGGGATTTGCTGGATGAGCCGGGGCTGGCGTGATTGCACCGCGCGGGCGCGGCGCCCGAGGCGGGGGGCTTTGCCCCCGCTTGGACTGCGGCCAATTCCGCCCCATGATATTGATCGGCTAAAAGAAGCACAGGGAGCGGCCCCGTGATCCGCTGGGAGGATGAGGGCATTCTGCTGGCCGCGCGTCGCCATGGCGAGAGCGCGGCGATCGTTGAGCTGTTCACGCCCGATCACGGGCGCGCCGTGGGCGTGGTGCGCGGTGGCGGCGGGCGGCGCATGGCGCCGGTGCTGCAACCCGGCGCGCAGCTGTCCGTGACATGGTCGGCTCGGCTTGAAGAGCATATGGGGGCGTTTGTGGTGGAGCCGCTGCGAAGCCGCGCCGCGCAAGTGATGCAAGGGCGGTTGTCGCTTGCCGGGCTCAATGCCGTGTGTGCCATTTTGAGTTTTGCGCTTCCAGAGCGCGAGGTTCATGCGGCGCTTTATGCCCGAACCGGTCCATTGCTGGATCTACTGGGGCAAGACGATCTGTGGCCACTGGCCTATCTGGGATGGGAACTACGCCTGCTTGAGGAGCTGGGGTTCGGACTGGATCTGACCTGCTGCGCGGTTACGGGGGCAACAGAGGGGTTGGCCTATGTGTCGCCGCGCACGGGGCGTGCGGTCAGCAGCATGGGGGCTGGAGCATGGGCCGATCGGTTGCTGCCGCTGTCCCCCGCGCTTATTGGCGCGGCGAGCGATGATGAATCGATCCGGGCCGGGCTGGCAGTGACCGGATACTTCCTCGAACAACGCGTCGCGCCTGCTTTGGGCAGCCGCCCCTTGCCGGCCGCGCGTCAGCGGCTGGTGGCGTTGATCTGAGTGAAGACCATCTCGCCACCTTCGGTGTTGCGCAAGATCAGCGTGGTCCCAAGGGTTTCGGCTTCGGTCATGGACCGAAGGGCGTCGAAGAACCGCGTCTCCTGATCGAGCGCATCACAGGCCAGCCGCGTGGCGCTGATGTCTTCGATCTTGAACCAAGGGTAGGGCGCCGTCTGCCGACCGGAGTAGGCGTTGCACGGCGCCTCCCCTGCCACCAGTCCGGGCTCAGGGAAAGAGATCGTTGCGCGCGGGGCCGTCCCGCCACTAAGCGAGGAGAGCCGGTAGGCCCCCGACACGCCATAGGCGGTCAGGGTTTCGTCGCCGGTGCAGGCGGCCAGCAGGGCGATCAGGGGCAGGGTCTTGAGCACGGGTGTCATGGGCTCAAGCTAGGGTGCCCCTGATGTTGCTGCAAGTCAGTGCCAGACGCGCGGGCGTCCGCCCCGGCGACGCGGTGGCGGCAAGGGGGCTGCCGCCTGGGCCAGCAGGTCGCGAAACGCGCTCACCGCCGGGGCATTGGCGACGAAGGCGTTGAGCCGGATCACCGCGTGTTCTGCGGCGGCGCGGGGGTCGCTGTCATCGGGCTGGGTGCCCAGCCATTCCAGAAACCCCAGCCGCGCCATGCGGTCGGGATGAGTTGGATCGGACTCGCTCAGAGCCACGAGGAGTTTGGTCAGTGTCATTGCGCCCTCCGCGCGTGAAGGCGAGATCCGGGTGCAGGATGGACCCACACGCCGGGGCACCCCGCCCGGGTTGTCGTTACGGATGGCAGGTCTCCTGACTTTGCGGGTCGGGGCGCGTCCCATACCTTCCCGGCCGGAGCCAGTGGCATTCATGGGGGCGCTCGCCGCTTACAGTTGCGGGGGCAGTGCCGGATTCGCACCGGCTTCCCTTTTCATCCCGCAGGCTGCGGGAACCATCTGAGGGCAGGCTAGGGGGCGCCGCCGGGCGCGTCAATCAGAGCATTTGCCACAGCAGCCGCGCGGCCAAAACGGATGAGGTGACAACCAGCAGCGGCTTGATGACCCGTGCGCCGATCCGCATGGCCAGCTTCGATCCCACCAGGGCGCCCGCGATCTGCGCCGCGCCCATGGCCAGACCGAGCAGCCAGAGCGGCTTGCTGACGACAGCAAAGGCAAGGATGCCGCCGACATTGGAGGCGAAGTTGAGCAGCTTTGTATGGGCCGTTGCCTTGAGCACGCCGTGCCCGGCCAGCATGACGAAGGCGAGCATGTAGAAGGCGCCTGCGCCGGGGCCGATCAGCCCGTCGTAAAATCCGATCAGCGGCGCGATCAGCAGGGTAAAGCCGAGCGGCCGCAGCCGTTCGGTGCGGTCCATGTCATCGAGCCCGGGCTTGAGTGCGAAGAACAGCGCAATGGCGACCATCACTACGGGCAGCACAATGCGCAGCCCGTCCGTTGGGATCCGGCTGATGGCAAGCGCGCCGATGATGGAGCCGACAAAGGCCATGAGCGCACCGCCCCCCTGCTTGCGCAGATCGACCAGCCCGCTGCGGGCGTAGGCGAAGGCGGCGGTGGCGGCTCCGAACGCGCCTTGCACCTTGTTCGTGGCAAGCGCCTGCACCGGGGGGATCCCCGCGAGCATCAGCGCGGGTACGGTGATGAGCCCGCCTCCGCCCGCGATGGAGTCGATGAACCCGGCGGCAAAGGCCGCCGCCAGCAGGAAGGCGATCAGGTCGGGGGCAAGGTCGATCATGGGGGCTCACGCAGAAGGGCAGCGGACCCGTTCTAAGGCGTTTGCGCGCCGCAGCAAGGGGAGGCCCCGCAGGGCCGCCCGCTCAGATCGCATCTTACCCCAGCAGGCGGCGTGCAATCACCTGCGCCTGGATTTCCGCAGCACCCTCAAAGATGTTCAGGATGCGGGCGTCACAGAGCACGCGGCTGATCGTGTATTCCAGGGCAAAGCCGTTGCCGCCGTGGATCTGAAGGCCGTTATCCGCGGCCGCCCAGGCGATGCGGGCGCCCAGCAGCTTGGCCATCCCGGCCTCCACGTCGCAGCGCTTGTCCTCGTCCTTCTGGCGGGCCGAGAAATAGGTGATCTGGCGTGCCACCATGACCTCGACGGCCATCATCGCCAGCTTGCTGGCCACGCGCGGGAATTCGATCAGCGCCTTGCCGAACTGTTTGCGCTCTTCGGCGTAGCGCATCGCGATGTCGAGCGCGCTTTGCGCGACGCCGGTGGCGCGGGCGGCGGTCTGGATGCGGGCGCTTTCAAACGTCTGCATGAGCTGCTTGAAGCCTTGGCCGGTTTCTCCGCCCAGCAGGTTTTCCCCGGCCACGTGGAAGCCGTCAAAGCCCAGCTCGTATTCCTTCATCCCGCGATAGCCCAGAACTTCGATCTCGCCGCCGGTCATGCCGTCGGTGGGGAAGGGGTTTTCATCCGTGCCCGGGGTTTTCTCGGCGAGGAACATGGACAGGCCGCGATAGTCGCTCGTTTCCGGGTCGGTGCGGGCCAGCAGCGTCATGACATGGGTCCGGGCAGCGTGGGTGATCCAGGTCTTGTTGCCGGTCACTTTCCAGTCGTCGCCATCCTTCACAGCGCGGGTGCGCAGGGAGCCAAGGTCGGAGCCGGTGTTGGGTTCGGTGAACACTGCCGTTGGCAGGGTCTCGCCCGAGGCGAGCCGGGGCAGCCACTTTTCTTTCTGGTCCTGCGTGCCGCCGCAGATGATCAGCTCTGCCGCGATTTCGGACCGGGTGCCGAGCGAGCCAACCCCAATATAGCCGCGCGACAGCTCTTCGGAGACCACGGCCATGGAGGTCTTCGGCAGGCCGAGCCCGCCGAACTCTTCCGGGATGGTCAGGCCGAACACGCCCATCTCGGCCAGCTCATTGATGACCTCGATCGGGATCAGCTCATCCTTGAGGTGCCATTCATGGGCAAAGGGTTCGACCTTATCGACCGCATAGCGGCGGAACTGGTCGCGGATCATTTCGAATTCTTCGTCGAGCCCGGTGGCGCCGAAGGTGGTGGCGCCGGATTGCTCGCGCATCAGGGCGACAAGCCGCAGGCGGGCGGCTTCGGTGTTGCCCGATTGGGTGAGGGTCATGACCGCGGGCGCCATCAGGTCGCGTTGATCGTCCTGCGACAGGCCCAGATCCTGAAGGCGAACGATCTCGCCCTGGCTCATCGGGATGCCGCCATAGACCTGCCAGAGATATTCCCCGAACGCGATCTGGTGGATCAGCTGCTCCATCTCACCGAACTTGCCGTCTTCCTTCAGACGTTCCGCCCAGCCCTGCATTTCCTTGAGCGATTCGACATAGGTTGCCAGCCACGCCAGACCATGCGCCGCCCCCTGGTGGGCTTCGACCTCGCGCGAGGATACGCGGCCATCGACGCTGACCGTTTCGCGCACTTTGGCGGTGGCTTTCTCCAGCAGCGCTTCAAGCGGCGGGAGAGCGTCGGCGGTCAGGCTCAGCAGATTGTCGAGAACGGGCATGGAGGGCTCCTTCTTTTGCTCATGCAGCAATACGGGCTTCGCAGGTGCAGCGCAACAAGATTGCGCAGGCGTATTCCGCCACGTTCTATTCTGACCGTTAGGCTTGCGTGACACCGGAAGGGGGAGTGCCTATAGCGCTATGGTGCCCCCTGCGCGCGACGCTCTGTGAACGGTTGCGCGGGGAGCGCGGAAGGCGTCCCAAAGATCAAGGATCCCCACATGTTCGACATCTTTGCTCAGATCGGGCTTTGGCCCATGATCGCCGCCCTTGCCCTTGGGTTTCTTGCGGGGTTTGTGAAGGGCTCCGTCGGCTTCGGGGCGCCGCTGGTGATCGTCGCGTCGCTGACGCTGTTCATGGACCCCAAGCTGGTTGTGGCGGGTCTGATTCTGCCGATCCTGGTCTCCAACGCGCAGCAGATGCTGCGGCAGGGGCCCAGCGTCGCGTTGCAGGCCATGAAGGATTATCGGGTCTACCTGATCGTGCTGGCGATCTTCATCTTCCTCTCCGCCCAATGGATGAGCAAAGTGCCCGCCCGGCAGGCTTACCTGCTGCTGGGCGTTCCCGTGTTCGCGCTGAGCCTGATCCAGCTCAGCGGCTGGAAGCCGGTGATTCCCCACGCCTGGCGCCCGGCGGCGACGGTGATCGCGGCGGCGCTGTCGGGGATCCTTGGGGGCGTTGCGGGCACATGGGGCCCGACAACCGTGATGTATCTGGTCGCGCTTGAGACGCCCAAGGTGACTCAGGTCGTCGTTCAGGGGGTAATCTTCGGACTGGGCGGAGTGATCTTGCTGCTGGGGCACCTGCAATCGGGCATCCTGAACTGGGCGACGCTGCCCTTTTCAGCTGCAATGATCCTGCCGATCTTTCTGGGGATGAACGCCGGGTTCGCCGTCAATGACCGCATTGATCAGGAGACCTTCCGCAAGGCGACGCTGGTCGTTCTGGTGCTCGCCGGGCTGAACCTGATCCGCCGCGGGCTGCTGGGGTAAGGGCGGTCAGCCCTGATCTTCTAATATTTGCAGATACGCGACGATTGCGTCGATCTCATCGGGCTCAAACGCAAACTCCGGCATGGCGTCCATGCCGTTGAAGGCGCGCTTGAGCTGCGCGGCGGACTGGCCGCGGATGTCGGGTTCACTGTCGATGCCGGTGCCGTCTTCGCCGTGGCAGGCGGCGCAGTTGTCCAAAAACAGGGCTTGCCCGACCGGATCAGCGGCGACCGGGCTGGCGAGCAGGGCGAGTGCGAGACGTTTCATCAACTGACCAAATCCTCTCCAGAGCGACAGGTGGCTATGATTTCGGGATAGGCCTCGGGGGCAACGAGGACGAAGTCCTGCGCGGCCAGAGTTTTCCCGTTTCGGGTGACTTCGACCCGCCACGGGCCACGGACCAACTCATAGGGCAGCTCCAGGGTGTAGCCGACGTAATGCGGCTCTTGGGTGTCACCGGACTGGAATGTCTTCCAGCTTTCGCGGGTCACGCCCTGGGGCCCCATGGGGGGATGGGTAATCGTGGTCAGCGTCATCCCGCGCGGCACTGATGTGGTGTCGAACCACAGGCCGAACCCGATACCCAAGGCGGCGGGGACTTCGCTTTGCGGCCAGAGGATCTCGCGCCCGTCCGGGAGGATGTTGATTTCTCCCAGGACGGTATCGGGGGCGATATCCGTGTCGCTGACCCCGGTTGCGCACGATACGCCATACTCGGTCACGCCTCCCCAAAGGAGGGTCGGACAACAGCAGAGGATTAGCAGAGCGCGCATGCCGGGACTTTGGGTCAACGCCGCGCGCCGGGCAAGCCACATGTTGATGACAAAAGGGCGCCCGGAGGCGCCCTTTGCAATACGGTTGCCGGGGGCGATCAGCCCAGAGCAGCAGCCTTCACGTCTTCGTCGATGAAGGGCAGATACTGCTCGAAGTTCTCGGCGAACATCTGCACCAGCTTTTGCGCCTGCGCGTCATAGGCTTCGCCGTCGTCCCAGGTCTGGCGCGGGTTCAGCAGAACGTCCGACACATCCGTGCAGCTTACCGGCACGTCGAAGCCGAAATTGGCGTCCTTACGGAACTGGCCTTCTGCAAGCGAGCCGTCCAGAGCGGCGGTCAGCAGAGCGCGGGTCGCGCGGATCGGCATCCGCGAGCCCTTACCAAAGGCGCCGCCAGTCCAGCCGGTGTTGACCAGCCAGCAGGTCGCGCCGTGCTTGCCGATTTTTTCCTGCAGCAGCTTGCCGTAGACCTCGGGGCGGCGCGGCATGAAGGGCGCGCCGAAGCAGGTCGAAAAGGTCGGGATCGGCTCAAGCACGCCGACCTCGGTGCCAGGGGTCTTCGAGGTGAAGCCCGACAGGAAGTGATACATCGCCTGCGCCGGGGTCAGCCGCGCGATCGGAGGCAGCACGCCGAACGCATCGCAGGTCAGCATGATGACGTTCTTCGGGTGCCCGCCCATCGAGCTTTCGGACGCGTTCGAGATGTAGTGCAGCGGGTAGGCGCAGCGCATGTTGGCCGTCAGGCTGTCATCTTCGAAGTCCAGCTCAAGCGTGTCGGGATCGTAGACCATGTTTTCGATCACGGTGCCGAATTTCTGCGTGGTGGCGTAGATTTCGGGCTCGGCTTCGGCAGAGAGGCTGATCGTCTTGGCGTAGCAGCCGCCTTCGAAGTTGAACGTGCCGGTATCGGACCAGCCATGTTCGTCATCCCCGATCAGCACGCGGCTGGGATCGGCGGACAGGGTCGTCTTGCCGGTGCCGCTGAGGCCAAAGAAGATCGCGGTGTCGACCGGGTTGTCCGGCGCGTGGTTGGCAGAGCAGTGCATCGCCATGATGCCTTTGCCCGGCAGGATGTAGTTGAGCAGCGTGAAGACGCTCTTCTTGTTCTCACCGGCATATTCGGTGTTGCCGATCAGGATGACCTTCTCGTCGAAGTTCAGCGCAATGACCGTTTCGGACCGGCAGCCGTGCTTTTCGGGATCGGCCTTGAAGCTCGGGCAGTTGATGATCGTCCATTCGGGGACATAGGTTTCCAGCTCATGCGCTTCGGGGCGGCGCAGCAGGTGCCGGATGAAGAGGTTGTGCCAGGCCAGTTCGGACACGACGCGCACGTCCAGACGGTTTTCCGGGTCGGCGCCGCCGAAGAGATCCTGCACGAAGTAGGTGCCGCCCTCCATATGGGCCAGCATGTCTGTCTTGAGCTGGGCGAAGGACTCGGGCGTCATCGGGGCGTTGTTATCCCACCAGATCGTGTCCTCGGTGGTCTCGGAGCGTACCACGAACTTGTCCTTGGGCGAGCGGCCGGTGTGTTTTCCGGTGTTCACGAGGAACGTGCCGCCAAGGCCGATCTGGCCTTCGCCGGCTTCCACCGCCTTCTGGATCAGCGCGGGTTCAAGCAGGTTATAATAGGCTTCGCCCACCCCCGTGATGCCCTGATCTTCCAGTTTCATCTTGGGATTGACCCGTCCAGTCGTCATGTGCTCGCTCCTGTTTTCGGCACCATGGTCGTCGATACGGACCGGCTTTACATGGGCGCAAACACGAAGAACAGGCGACAATTTCGACGTTAGCGCCATCACGCCGGTGTTATCGCCAACGCAGACAAGTGACCCTGCGGCGCGCCATTTGTGCCACTGTGCGCCCTGAACCGGGGGGCAAACTCGGCGTCAGTGCCGAATCGGACAGATTTGGATTGATTCGCCGCTGCGGAAAGAAGATGTTGGTCGCAGAAAAAAGACAGGGCGCCAAAGCCCTGAGGCATGAGCAGCGAAGGACGACAAGCCATGGCACGCATCGCTTTGGTCGATGATGACCGCAATATCCTCACCTCCGTTTCTATCACTCTTGAAGCCGAAGGGTTCGAGGTGGACACCTATCACGACGGCCAGCAGGCCCTTGAGGCGTTCAACAAGAAACTGCCCGATCTGGCGGTTCTGGACATCAAGATGCCCCGCATGGACGGGATGGAGCTGCTGCAGCGCCTGCGTCAGAAAACCACGATGCCGGTCATCTTCCTGACCTCGAAAGACGATGAGATCGACGAAGTGCTTGGCCTTCGGATGGGCGCGGACGACTATGTGAAAAAGCCGTTCTCGCAGCGTCTTCTGGTGGAGCGGATCCGCGCGCTGCTGCGTCGCCAGGATGCGCTGAACAACGATGCCACCGGCGAGAGCGAAGATGCCAAGATCATGGAGCGGGGCGATCTGACCATGGATCCGCTGCGCCACGCCGTGACCTGGAAAGGGCAGGACGTGTCCCTGACCGTGACGGAATTCCTGCTGCTTCAGGCCCTCGCGCAGCGGCCCGGCTTTGTGAAGAGCCGCGATCAGCTGATGGATGTGGCCTATGACGATCAGGTCTACGTGGACGATCGGACCATCGACAGCCACATCAAACGCCTGCGCAAGAAGCTGCGCCAGGCGGATCCCGAGTTCTCCGCAATCGAGACGCTCTACGGCATCGGGTATCGGTATAACGAGGAATAAGAGTAAGGAGCGGACATGACGGCCGCCCATAAGATCGACGTGACGGACCTTGGCTCGGTGCGCAACGCTGCGCGCCGGTCTGGCGTTGTTGTTGGTGACGATTGGGTGTCCCCCGATGGCGCGGCCGAGCGCGAGCTTCAGGACCGCCGTCGCCGCCGCTCATTCCTGACCCTGAACAAATCCCCCATCGCGCGGAAGATCATCACGTTCAACCTGCTTGCTCTCGTCGTGCTGGTGGCTGGGGTGCTGTATCTGAACCCCTCGCGCGACAACCTGATCGGGCAGCGCGCCCGGGGCCTGAGCGCCGAGGCCGAGCTGGTCGCAGATGTGTTCGAAGCGCAGCTTCCTGCGGGTGGGTCAGTCAATCTGGCCACCGCCGAGGGTGTCGATGCGGTGGCGACGCTTCAGGCGCTCGATCTGCGCGGGGGCAGCACCGTCACAGTGTTCGATCCCGAGGGCATCTTGATCGGCGCCGCCAGCGGTGGACAGGTCGTCCTGCCCGAGCTGGGCTCGACGCTTATTACCGACTTTTTCAACACCGTTTGGGAGCAAGCCTCGCGGCTGCTGTCGCGCAATGCGCAGGTCAGCGCGGGCGGTGAGACCGACCTGGAAGCCATTGCCCGCGCGGCGCTGAGCGGCCCGACCACCGTGGATACGGGCCAGAACGGGTCGGGCGCGATCATCCTGACGGTCGGGACGCCGATCCTTCACGCGGGGGCGCCTGTAGGGGCTGTGGTGCTGTCCTCCGCCGCCGGAGAGATCGACGGGCTGGTCCGCCAGGAACGCGAGCTTTTGTTCAAGATGTTCGTTCTTGGGATCCTGGTGTCCATCGGGCTCAGCCTTGTGCTGGCCTCGACCATCGCCAACCCGCTTTCCGATTTGGCTGCGGCGGCAGAACTTGGGCGGGAGAAGAACGCCCGCAAGATGGCGCCTGCGCGGGTCCGCATCCCCGATCTGACCGGTCGCCCCGACGAGATCGGCCGCCTGTCGGGAGCGCTGCGCGGCATGGTCGCGGCGCTTTACGACCGGATCGAGGTCAATGAACAGTTCGCGGCGGATGTCGCTCATGAGATCAAGAACCCGCTCGCCTCGCTGCGCTCCGCCGTGGGGACGCTGCGCAACGCTAAACGGGAAGATCACCGCGTCCGGTTGCTGGAGGTCATTGAGCACGACGTGCAGCGGCTTGACCGGCTAGTCAGCGACATCTCCAACGCCTCCCGGCTTGATAGCGAGCTGGTGAAAGAAGAAGAGGCGACCTTTAATCTGATGACGATGCTGGGCAATCTGAACAGCTATCTGGGCCAGCAGGCGAAAGAGCAGCGGATCGATTACATCACGGATCTGCCCGACGAGGTGATCGAAATCTCCGGCCTCGAAGGGCGCCTTGCGCAGGTTTTCGTGAACCTGATCACCAACGCGATGTCCTTTTGCGAGGACGGCGATGCGATCCGTGTCTGGGCGCGGCGGCGTGACAACCGTGTGATTGTCGTGGTCGAAGACACCGGCCCCGGCATCCCCGAGGCCGCATTGACCAAGATTTTCCGCCGGTTCTATTCGCATCGGCCCGCCGGGCAGTTCGGGAACAACTCCGGCTTGGGACTCGCGATCTCGAAGCAGATCGTCGAAGCCCATGGCGGTGTGATCTGGGCGGAGAACATCCGCCCGACCGAAGCCGACGTGACCTCGGAGCCGCTTGGCGCGCGCTTCGTCGTCGGCCTTCCGCTGTGACATTTCGGCGCGACCGTCTCCACGGAAGCGCCGTCGAGGTGGCCGGGCGGGGGCTGCTGATCCTGGGAATGTCGGGCGCGGGCAAATCGCGCCTTGCGCTTGATCTGATCGGGATCGGGGCCGGTTTGATCGCGGATGATCAGGTCGATCTGGTGCGGCGCGAGGATCAGGTGATCCTGAGCGCGCCCGAGCCGATCCGCGGTATGATCGAAGCGCGCGGGCTGGGGCTTTTGCGCTGCCCGGCCGTGGGGCCGGTTCCGCTGCATGCCGTGCTGGATCTGGACACCTTAGAGGAGAGCCGCTTGCCCGAGCCTGCTCACAGGCAGGTGATGGGCCTTTCGTTTCCCTTGATCCGCACCCCCGAGGCTGGGCATTCTGGCGCTGCCTTGAAGCTGCTTTTGACCTATGGGCTTGCCACGTGACTGATGCTGACCTCCCCGCCAAACGGCGGCTGATCTTTGTGACCGGAGCCTCCGGGGCCGGGCGTTCGACCGCGCTGCGTGCGCTCGAAGACCTGGGCTATGAGGTGATCGACAACCTGCCGCAGCGCCTTTTGCCGCATCTGTTGCAGGCGTCTGGGCCTGACCGGCCTTTGGCCATCGGTGTCGATGTGCGCAACCGCGACTTCGACCCGCGAGAGCTGCTGGCTCAGCGTGCGCGGTTGGACGGACACACCGAATGGCGCCCGCAGATCCTGTTCCTGGATTGCCGCGCGGACATACTGGTGCGCCGCTATTCAGAGACCCGCCGCAGGCATCCCCTGGGGGGCAATCTGACCGCGCAGCAAGCGATCGAGAGCGAGATCGTCATGACGCAGGAGCTGCGCGACGGCGCGGACTATCTCATCGACACCTCTGATCTTACGGTTCACAATCTGCGTGCCGAGGTTGAACGGCTCTTTGCACCGGAGGGCGGGCGCGCTCTTTCGGTCCAGGTGCAGAGCTTCAGCTACAAACGTGGCCTGCCACGGGGGCTCGATCTGGTGTTCGACGTGCGTTTTCTGCGCAATCCCCATTGGGTGGAGGCGCTCCGCCCCGGTGACGGCCGCGACCCGGCTGTGGCTGAATACGTCGCGGGGGATCCTCTGTTTGAGCCGTTCTTTTCCCGCGTTGCGGATCTGACGGCGCTTCTGCTGCCAGCCTACAAGGCCGAAGGGAAGACCTACCTGTCCATTGGATTTGGCTGCTCGGGCGGGCGGCACCGTTCGGTCACACTGGCCGAAGCGATGGCGAAGACCCTTGCGGATCAGGGTTGGCAGGTGTCAATACGGCACAGGGAACTGGAGCGCGCGGACCACGGCGCGCCCTGACAAAGATGCGAGCGTGAAGAGGGGTGCACGGGTGATCGGCATTGTGATCGTGGCACATGGCGGGTTGGCGGCTGAATATCTGGCCGCAGTGGAGCATGTGCTGGGTCGCCAGGACGGGATGCGGGCCATCAAGATCGGCGCCGAATGCGACCGTGACGCCAAAACCGCCGAGATCAAGGACGCCGCCGATAGCGTGGATCGCGGGGAAGGTGTCGTCGTTGTCGTCGACATGTTTGGTGGCTCTCCGTCCAACCTATCGATCCCTGCCTGCCTCGCGCAGGATCGGCACATCCTATTCGGGGCCAACCTGCCGATGCTGGTGAAGCTGGTGCAATCGCGCCACCGTCCGATCCACGATGCTGTGGCGCGGGCCGAGGATGCAGGCCGCAAATACCTGTCCAGCTACAACCCGGCCCCCCGGTAGCGCCTGCTTTCAAAGGAAGACCGAATGACCGACCGCCGTCGTCTGAAGATCGTCAATGTGAAAGGGCTGCATGCCCGCGCCTCTGCCAAGCTCGTTGAGGTGGTGGATCAACATGACGCATCCGCCACCGTCTACAAGGACGGGGACAGCGCGGGCGGGGACAGCATCATGGGGCTTTTGATGTTGGCAGCATCCATGGGAACCTTTATCGAAGTGGAAACCTCGGGCCCCGAGGCCGAGAAGCTTGCAGATGCCGTCGAGGCTCTGGTGGCCGACAAGTTCGGTGAAGGCCAGTAGGGCACGCAGAGCGGCGGTGCGCCACTGCGAGGGGGATGAGCGACATGAGCGATTTTATCCGAAATGGATTGGCGGAACCTGGTGCTCCGATGGAGCCGGCCCCACGGGTCTATGACCGGCGCACACTGACCTATGCCAACACCTTCGACAGCGCCGCGAAACGCAACGCGATCCGCGCGGTCGAATGGATGACTGGCAAGCTGACCGTGCTGCGCAAGATCCGCGAATTCGAACGGCGCGGTGCCCCGACGGGGCAGGCGTTCTGGCGCGGAGCCCTTGGCACCATGGGGATCGACCTGATGACCCCTGCCGAGCAGATGGCGCATATCCCAAAAGAAGGACCGGTGGTGTTGGTCGCCAACCACCCGCATGGCTTGGTCGATGGTATGATCCTGGCCGATCTGGTGGGCCGCGTGCGGCCCGATTATCGGATCCTGTCGCGCTCAATCCTGAACGGGATCGACGAGACCGCCGCCAGCTACATGATCCCGGTGCCGTTTCCCCACGAGCCCAATGCGCAGGCCATGATGATCGAGATGCGGTCCAAGGCCATGGACCATCTGGCCGATGGCGGGTTGGTCGCTCTGTTCCCGTCCGGGGTCGTTGCGACCTCTGACACCGCTTTTGGGCCGGTGGTTGAGGCGCCGTGGAACGTCTTTACCGCAAAGATGATCCGCCGCTCCGGCGCGACCGTTGTGCCGTGCTTCTTTCCCGGCACCAATTCGCGGGCCTATCAGATCGCCAATCGCGTGTCGCCCACGCTGCGGCAAGGCCTGCTCCTGCACGAGATCGTGCGGTCGATGCACAGGCCGCAGGCCCCGGTCATCGGCGCGCCAATCACGCCCCGCGACTATGAGGCGCGGATCACCGATCCGCGCGGGTTCATGGCATGGCTGCGCGACCAAACGCTCGCACTAGGCGCGGCTCCGGCTTAGCGCGTGGGCACCGGCGTTTCGCCCGAATAGTCGTAAAATCCTCGGCCTGATTTGCGGCCCAGCCACCCGGCTTCGACATATTTCACCAGAAGCGGGCAGGGGCGATACTTCGTATCCGCCAGCCCGTCATGCAGCACGTGCATGATCGCAAGGCAGGTGTCGAGCCCGATGAAATCGGCCAGTTGCAGCGGCCCCATCGGGTGGTTCGCGCCCAGTTTCAGCGCCATGTCGATCGACTTCACGTTCCCGACGCCCTCATAGAGCGTGTAGATCGCCTCATTGATCATCGGCACCAGGATGCGGTTCACGATGAAGGCCGGGAAGTCTTCGGCGGTGGCCGCCGTCTTGCCGAGTTTTTCGACCACGGCGAGGAGCGTGTCGAAGGTCTCCTTGTCGGTGGCGATGCCGCGGATCAGTTCCACCAGTTGCATCACCGGCACGGGGTTCATGAAGTGGAACCCCATGAACCGCTCGGGCCGGTCGGTGCGGCTGGCCAGCCGGGTGATCGAGATCGAGGAGGTGTTCGAGGTGAGGATCGTGTGATCCGCAAGATGCGGCTGGAGATCCTCGAAAATCGCCTGCTTGATCGCCTCGCGTTCGGTCGCGGCTTCGATCACCAGATCGGTGCCGCCAATATCGGCCAGCTTCGGCGTGGTGCGGATCCGGGCGACGGCTTCGTCGCGGGTCTGGGCGGTGATCTTGTCGCGCGACACCTGACGGTCGAGGTTCTTGGCCACAATGTCCTTCGCGCGGCTCAGGGCCTCTTCGCTGACATCTGTCAGAATCACTTCGTGGCCTGTCAGCGCAAAGACATGAGCGATGCCGTTGCCCATCTGACCGGCGCCGATGACGCCAACGCTCTTGATCTCCATCACGCTTTCTCCGTGCCGTTTCACGGGTCACCATAGGGGCGCTGCGAAATGGTCTCAAGCGTCGGGTGACGCTGCGGAATTATTTCCAATTTTAAGGTTAGGCTTTGGGAAAGGTGCGCGGCGCCAAAGTGGCTTCATGTCACCCGTTGGAGATCCCCGATGAAGCCCTATCTCGCCCCGGCGCCGCGTGTTCCCGCCGCGATCTGCCGCTATGGCGATTCGCGTCTGGCCTTTCGTGGTCCCCGGCGTCGGTTGACCGGGGACTACCTTCTGTTTCTGGGCAGCACGGACACGTACGGCAAGTTCATCGAGCAGCCCTATCCCGCCCTGCTGGAGCGGGTGCTGGGCCTGCCCTGCATCAATATGGCCTGCGTCAACGCCGGGATCGACGCGTTTCGCAAGGACCGAACCGTGTGGGAGGCCGCCCATAGCGCGCGGGCCGTCGTGCTGCAGGTGCTGGGCGCGCATAATCTGTCCAATCGGTTCTATACCGTGCACCCGCGCCGCAATGACCGCTTCTTGCGCGCCTCGACCGTGTTGCAGAGGCTCTATCCTGAAATTGATTTCGCGGATTACAGCTTCACCCGTCATCTTCTGGGGGAACTGCGCGCGACCGATCCCCACCGCTTCACCATCGTCGAAGAGGAGCTGCGTGCTGCCTGGACCGCGCGCACGAAGACCCTGATTGAGGAGATTGGGCGCCCGGTGATTCTCTTCTGGTTTTCAGATCAGGAGCCGCTTGATGGTGCTGTTGACCCGGACGATCTGCCCGGCGCGGAGCCGCTGTTCATCACGCGGGAGATGATCGAAACCGTGCGCCCCGCCACCCGAACCGTGGTGGAGCTGAGCCCCTCACGCCGGGTCATGGCGGGCGACACCGATGGTATGGTGTTCGATCCGTCCGATGAGCCCATGGCGCGGCAACTCCTTGGGGTGGGGGCGCACCGCCAGGCCGCTGCGATCCTCACCGGCCCTCTGCGCCGCGTCCTGGCGGGACATGAGGGCCGAACCACGGAGCCAAGGCGCGCCGAAGCCGGGCCCTGAGCAACGAAAAAGGCCGCCCTTTGGGGCGGCCTTTCCGTAGGTCTTGAGCCTCGCTCAGAGCTTTTCGGTCAGCTCGGGCACAGCTTGGAACAGGTCCGCAACCAGGCCGTAATCGGCAACCTGGAAAATCGGGGCCTCTTCGTCCTTGTTGATCGCGACGATGACCTTGCTGTCCTTCATCCCGGCGAGGTGCTGGATCGCGCCGGAGATACCGACGGCGATGTAGAGCTCGGGGGCGACGACCTTGCCGGTCTGGCCCACCTGCCAGTCGTTCGGCGCGTAGCCCGAATCGACCGCAGCGCGGGACGCGCCAACAGCGGCGCCCAGCTTGTCGGCGAGCTTCTCGATCAGGGCGAAGTCCTCTTCGGACCCGACACCGCGACCACCGGAGACGACCACACCGGCCGAGGTCAGCTCGGGCCGATCACTTTCGGCCAGCTTGTCTTCGACCCATTCGGACAGGCCCGGATTGCCTTTGGCTTCACCGGCCTCGACGGCGGCGGAACCACCTTCGCCAGCGGCGTCAAAGGTCGAAGTCCGCACGGTCAGAACCTTGGTCGCGTCAGCCGATTTCACGGTCTGGATCGCGTTACCGGCATAGACCGGGCGCTCGAACGTGTCGGCATCGACGACGGCGGTCACATCGGTGATCACCATGACATCCAGAAGCGCCGCGACGCGGGGCAGGATGTTTTTGGCGGACACCGTGGCGGGCGCCACGATATGCGAGAAATCACCAGCCATGGCGACGACCAGATCGGCCATCGGCTCAGCCAGGTTGTGACCATAGGCGGCGTCATCAACGTGGATCACCTTGGCGGCACCGTCGATCTTGGCGGCGGCTTCGGCGGCCCCGGAGGCCCCTTCGCCCGCAACCAAAACGGTCACGTCGCCCAGAGCCTTGGCAGCAGTCATCGCCTTGGCGGTCGCGTCCAGGGCCAGTTCACCCTTGTCAACTTCAGCAATCAGCAGAACAGCCATTACACCACCCCCGCATCTTTGAGTTTCGCCACCAGCTCATCGACAGAGCCGACCATTTCGCCAGCTTTGCGCTCGGCGGGCTCGGAGGTCTTCACGATCTCCAGACGCGGGGCGGTATCGACGCCGTAATCAGCGGCGGTCTTTTCATCCAGAGGCTTCTTCTTCGCCTTCATGATGTTGGGCAGCGACGCGTAGCGCGGCTCATTCAGGCGCAGGTCGGCGGTAATGATGGCGGGCATCTTCACCTTCACGGTCTGCAGGCCGCCATCCACTTCGCGGGTCACCACGGCGCTGTCGCCGTCGATTTCCACGGTGTTGGCGTTGGTCGCCTGGGACCAGCCCAGCAGCGCGGCCAGCATCTGGCCGGTGGCGTTCAGGTCATTGTCGATGGCTTGCTTGCCCGCGATCACCAGACCCGGCTGCTCTTCGTCGATGACGGCTTTGAGCAGCTTGGCGACGGCCAGAGGCTCGATGTCCTGGTGCACATCGTCCGCGGCATTGATCAAAATCGCGCGGTCGGCGCCCATGGCGAGCGCGGTGCGCAGGGTTTCCTGCGCCTGCTTCACGCCGATGGACACGGCAACGACCTCATCGGCCTTGCCCGCTTCCTTCAGGCGGATCGCCTCTTCGACGGCAATTTCGTCGAAGGGGTTCATGGACATCTTCACATTGGCAAGATCGACACCGCTACCGTCCGCTTTGACGCGGGCTTTCACGTTGTAGTCGATCACGCGCTTCACAGGCACGATCACCTTCATCGCGTTTCTCTCCCTCAAGTTGATCCTCAGGTCGGAGGAAGTCGTAACCCGCTCCGCGCCCGTCTAACAGAGCAAAATTGCTCTAAATGTCAGCTTGCCGCCACGTTCTTGACGTGCGCGTCAAGTCTGTGATCGCTATCATCCCCGATGGGCGCCCGGTTCCCAAAGGATATCGCTCACCCCGCCGTCATTGGCCTGACGGGCGGCCACGAACAGCCAATCGCTCAGCCGATTGAGGTAGCGGATCGCGGGGGGATTCACGTCCTCAATCGTGGCCAGGTCGGTCGCGCGGCGCTCCGCGCGGCGGGCGATGGTGCGCGCCAGATGCAGGTGGGCCGAAAGCTGGGTGCCGCCGGGCAGGATGAAGCTGCGCAGCGGAGCAAGTTGGGCGTTCATTAGGTCGATTTCGTGCTCCAGCCGGTCGACCTGAGTGTCGATCATGCGCAGCACCTCATAGGGCGCCTCGCTGTCTTTCTCCATGTCGGGGCGGCAGAGATCCGCGCCCAGATCGAACAGATCGTTCTGGATCGCCGACAGGCGCGCGATCATCGGCCCATGGGCAAAGAGCCGGGCAAGCCCGAGCGCGGCGTTCAGCTCGTCCACGGTGCCATAGGCTTCCACGCGGGCGTCATGTTTGGGGCGGCGCGAGCCATCGCCCAGGGCGGTGTCGCCGCCATCGCCCGTGCGGGTGTAGATCTTGTTGAGAACAACCATCACGCGCCTCCCTTGCTGCGCAGCCAAACGAACAAGAGGATCAGGGCGATCGCAATCGCCTGCCCGATAATGCGCCACCGCATGATGCGGTTTGCGTGGCGGCGGTTGAATTCGCCGCCTTTGCCGAACGTGCCGATCCCGAACATCAGGATGATCGCAACCGCGCCACACGACAGCAGCACGAGCAGGAAAAGCGGGTCATCGGCCATGGGGCATCCTTTCGTGAGTCGCGAGACCCTAGCTGCGCGACAGCACGCGGTCCAGCAAGCGGGGCGGGGCAAAGCGGCGTAACGCCCCGGCAATCCGCGTGGGAACAGTGACCTGATAGCGGGCGCGCGGGCGCTCCGCTTCGAGGGCGCGAATCAACTGGCGGGTGGCGGCGGATGGCGGCAGCTCGAACCGCGGCGGCGGGCCGGGATCGTAGAGCCTCTTGAGCAGCCCGCCTTCGTATTGCGCCCGCCGGGGGCTTTCGCGCCAGTTCACGTAACGTTCGAAATGGGGAATCGAATTGGCCCGGAACGGGGTGCCGATGGGGCCCGGTTGTAGCAAAATGACATGGATCGGTGTGTCCGCCATCTCCATGCGCAACGTGTCCGTCAGACCTTCGAGCGCGAATTTCGTAGCGATATAGGCGCCTTTCCACGGGCTCGCGACAAAGCCGAGCACGGAAGAACAGTTGACGATCCGCCCATGCCCCTGCGCGCGCATCACCGGGATCACGGCGCGGGTCAGGGTGTGCCAGCCGAAGAAATTCGCCTCGAAGATGGCCCGCAGCGCATCGGTCGGCAGGTCTTCGAGCGCGCCGGGGATCGCGTGGGCGCCATTGTTGTAGAGCGCATCCAGCGTGCCGCCGGTTCGCGCTAGAACAGCTTCCAAGGCGGCGTGGATCGACCCGTCATCGGTGTAGTCCATTAGCAGGCTGGTGATGCCCGCCTGATCCAGCGGGGCGCGATCCTCTTCCCGCCGGACGGTCGCAAAGACGCGCCAGCCCTGGCTCGCCAGCGTCAGCGCGGCGTCATGTCCGATCCCGGAGGACGCGCCGGTGATAAGGATGGAACGCTGGGTCACTGGCGGATCAGGAACCGTTCGGCCATCCAGCCCTCCAGTCCAGTGGCGACGACCATCAGCCGCACCCAGGGCTCCTCTGGGGAGGTGTCGATCTCAAGCACTTCGACGATGGTGCCTTGGCTGAGCGTGTCGAGCACACGGTAGTCGGTGGACGGACCAGAGCGCAGGTTGACCCGCGTGGCATCAACGGACCGCATGTCGAGCGCGGCCAATCCGTTATTGGCCTGAGGGGCAGGCGTCGGCGCCGGGGCGGGCTCGGCCACCGGTTCGGGCTCGGCCACAGGTTCCGGGGCCGGGGTCTGTTCGGGCTGAGCCTGTGGGGTGGGCTCAGCGGGGCGCACCGGTTCGGGCGTGGGAGCCGCGACGGGCTGCACAGCAGGTGTGGCCGGTTGGGGCGGAGTCGCGGCAGGCCTTTGCGGCTCGGATGGGATCACCGGGGCGGCGACATCGCTTGCATCGCTGACCACGACGTCAGGAGCAACGGCAGGCTCAAAGCTGGTGCCGCCGGACAGCTCCCAGAAGGCCCAGGCCAATACGATTAAGGTCAGCAAGATGAAACGTTTCACTAACACGCCCCCGAGAATCAGTCGTTCCGTTGTGGACCACGGGCCTAGCATAGCACTGCTTAGGCAGCAGAGGGAAAATGCGACCCGCCGTCCCAGTGGTGTCTTTACCGCCCATCGCGGCAAAGCTACACCACATCTATGAGCGATACGACAAACAACACCGAAATCGGCCCTCGCCAATTGGCCGAACCTCTGCGCCGTGCCCTTGGCGACCGCTACCTGACCTATGCGCTGAGCACCATCATGCACCGCGCGTTGCCGGATGCGCGCGACGGGCTTAAGCCGGTGCACCGCCGTATCCTCTACGCGATGCGTGAGCTGAAGCTGAACTCCAATGGCGGTTTCAGAAAATCGGCCAAGATCGCGGGCGACGTGATGGGGAACTACCACCCCCACGGGGACGCGGCGATTTATGATGCCATGGCCCGGCTCGCTCAGGATTTCGCCATGCGCTATCCGCTGGTCGACGGGCAGGGGAATTTCGGCAATATCGACGGGGATAACCCCGCCGCCAGCCGTTACACCGAAGCGCGGATGACCGCTGCGGCCGAAGCGCTGCTGGAAGGGCTCGCCGAAGATGCCGTCGATTTTCGCGACAATTACGATGGCACCCTGCAAGAGCCCGTCGTGTTGCCCGCCGCCTTCCCGAACCTTCTGGCCAATGGCGCCAGCGGGATCGCCGTGGGGATGGCGACGAATATCCCGCCGCACAATCTGGACGATCTGATCGGGGCCTGCCTGCATCTGATCAAGACCCCGGATGCGCGCGATGAGACGCTGTTGAACTTCATCCCCGGTCCCGATTTCCCGACCGGCGGTGTTGTCGTTGAAAGCTCCGAATCGATTGCCGAAGCCTACCGCACCGGGCGCGGAGGCTTCCGGCTGCGCTGCCGTTGGGAGCGCGAGGATCTGGGCCGGGGACAGTGGCAGATCGTCGTCACCGAAATCCCCTACCAGGTGCAGAAATCCAAGCTGATCGAAAAGCTGGCCGAGGTGATCCAGACCAAGAAGGTCCCGCTTCTGGCTGATGTCCGCGATGAGAGCGCCGATGACATCCGCATCGTTCTGGAGCCGCGGGCCAAGACCGTCGACCCGGATCTGATGATGGGCCTTCTGTTCCGCAACACCGACCTGGAGGTGCGGATCTCGCTGAACATGAACGTGCTGATCGACGGGGTGACCCCGAAGGTCTGTTCGCTCAAGGAGGTGCTGCGCGCCTTCCTCGATCACCGCCGTGACGTGCTCCTGCGCCGCTCGCGCCACCGGATGGAAAAGATCGACCACCGGCTGGAAGTGTTGGAAGGGCTGATCACAGCGTTCCTGAACCTAGACCGCGTGATCGACATCATCCGCTACGATGAAGCGCCCAAGGCGGCCTTGATGCGGGAGCGGTGGGGCAGCGATTTCGTGCGCGCCACATCTGAGGCCGATTATGTCTCTCCCGCGCCGGGTGATGACACGCTGACGGAAGTGCAGGCAGATGCGATCCTCAATATGCGCCTGCGCAGCTTGCGGCGCCTTGAGGAGATGGAACTGCGGGCCGAGCAGAGCGCCTTGCTCGAAGAGCGGGCGGGGCTCGAAGACCTTCTTGAAAATGACGGCAGCCAATGGGCGCGAATCGCGGAAGAGCTGCGCGAGACCCGCAAGCAGTTCGGCGCCCGCAGCCCCGGCGGCGCGCGGCGCACCAGCTTTGCCGAGGCCGGCGAGGCGATCGAGATCGCGCCGGAAGCTCTGATCGAACGCGAGCCGGTGACGGTGGTGTGCTCCAAGATGGGGTGGGTGCGGGCGATGACCGGCCATATCGACCTGGCCCGCGAACTGAAGTTCAAGGACGGTGACGGCCCCCGGTTCATCTTCCACGCGGAGACGACGGACAGGCTGCTTGTGCTGGCCTCGAACGGGCGCGTTTTCACCGTCGCGGTGACGGCCCTCCCCGGCGGGCGCGGGATGGGAGAGCCTTTGCGTCTGATGGTCGATTTGCCCAATGACGTGGAGATCGTGGATATTTTCGCCCACAAAGCGGGCGCGCGGCGGTTGTTTGCGTCCTCTGCGGGGGATGGGTTCATTGCGGCCGAAGACGATCTTCTGGCGCAGACCCGAACCGGCAAACAGGTGCTCAACCTGCGTGACGGCGTGCGGGCGTTGATCGCGGCTCCTGTGAGCGGCGATCATATCGCCTGCGTCGGAGAGAACCGTAAGGTGCTGGTGTTCCCGGTGGGCGATCTGCCTCAGATGGGGCGCGGCAAGGGCGTTCGCCTTCAAAAGTTCAAGGATGGCGGGCTCTCGGATGCGCGGGTTTTCGCGGTTGAAGAGGGCCTGACCTGGAAGGATCCTGCCGGGCGCACGCGGACGGTCGCGCGGCCGGAGCTGGACGAATGGATGGGGCCTCGCGCCTCTGCCGGACGCATGGCGCCGCGCGGGTTTCCTCAGGATAACCGGTTCACCTGACGGTTGGGGCCTGGCGCCGGGGCGTCGAGCCCCGCCGACAGGCCGTGGAGGCTCGGCCTCCACACCTCCGAGGTATTTCCGCAAATAAGAAGAAACGGGCGCGGGGATCGGCGGGGCTGTGGTTTTGCAACCGGGCTTGATTTCCCGGCTGTGCGGGGCTACATGCGCGCGACGTAACAGGGCCGCCGAGGCCCCTCAGAACAGAAGGCTACGGCTATGGCTAAGGAAAAGTTTGAACGTACGAAACCGCACGTTAACATTGGCACGATTGGTCACGTTGACCACGGGAAGACGACGCTGACGGCTGCGATCACG